>ERZ869909.98-NODE-98-length-130561-cov-11.260017_pt1 | contig 130561 bp, 129 predicted proteins | sample MGYA00520892_ERZ869909 | MGnify/ENA primary metagenome ERZ869909 (study PRJEB32215, sample SAMEA104723947) | bioreactor metagenome | biome: bioreactor; feature: anaerobic bioreactor; material: water | place: China | collected 2015-03-12 ... | reverse complement strand
TCGGTCGGATACGGCGGTCGGCCGCCTTGAGGACTGACCGGCCGCGGCGCGACCCGATCGACTTCCTCGGCCAGCGTCACGAAATCAATGTACGACTCAATCTGAGCAAGCGGATCGCCCAACGCGCCGATCTTTCTGCGATGTTGATCGTCAGCAAACAGGTCCGTCTTGATGGCGGTGCGTTTCTTCATGGCGGGCAGGCGAGGTTTTTCGAGGTTCCAGAATCTTAAGGATAGAAAAGGAGAAGTTCGTATGGTCTATATCGGCTTACTCTTAACAGCGATCTGTTGTGTAATATTGGGAATTATCCTTTTAGTGCTACACAAGACGCGCAAGATACATCTGGCAACTTACAAATTGCTCAGCTCCGCCACTGAAACAAACAATCTATTCTCCCAGTTTCAAGCGCTTCTAGCCCTGGAACGCAGGTTAGCGCTTGACGAACCATTACCACCTTTAAGAGGCTGGGCAGGATCGCCCGACTTTCTGCTTACAGTTGCTAACGAGGTACTCTTTCGAAAACCCTCGGTCGCTCTGGAATGCAGTTCTGGTGTATCTACTCTGGTAATCGCACGATGTCTCCAGATCAATAACTTCGGGCACGTTTACAGCCTTGAACACGATCCTGATTATGCAAATAAAACTAGAGACCTTCTTTCCATACACGGTCTCGCCGATTGGGCAACTGTCATTGACGCTCCGCTCGAAACAGTGGAAGGCGAAACGCCTTGGTATTCTGAACGTGGAATTCCTGTGGATCTCGCCCCAATCGATCTATTGGTCGTAGACGGACCGCCCGCAACCACGGCTCCACTTGCGCGCTATCCTGCCCTACCACGCCTAGCAGGGCGCCTGGCTAGCCCTTCAGTGATCATTGTTGACGACACAGACCGTGCAGATGAAACGGAAATGCTTAAGCGATGGCAGAAACTGTTTCCCAGCATTTTTGTTACTGACTGCAACTGTGAAAAAGGCTGTGTCATGCTTAAATTAGCTCCTGAGAAACCAAACTAGCCGGAGCGGTTTTTCGCTGGGTCAAAAATGCGTGCGAGTCATGCGCTATGATTTGTGTGGAATGGTATGTGTTAAGCCGCTTCACCTCTGGGAAATGGATGTCCATGCGAAGATTTCGGCTCCAACCGCAACGAAACAGCCTCTGCTTTCCCTTCCGGTTTGTCCAACTCTCGCCTCATGATAATGGCGAGCGCTATGAACGTATAGATTAAGTTAAAGTACGCAACGTCAAGAAATGCCCCCGCTACAAGGTAGCCGATCATGCCTACCTGTATCGCCCACGCAAACTCCGACAACCACTGCTTACCTTTCTGACTACGTGCTGCTCTCTTTATTCTTCCAAGAGTCATGTAGGTAAGCATCATTAGCATCAAGTACACTCCGAGACCACCAAAACCATGCTGTCCCAGAATCTGAAAGTAGACACTGTGAGGAGAAAGAACGTGGCGCCAGCCTCCTTCGAAGTTAGCATAGCTTATCCACATCTGATATCCCATAACTGTATTTCGCATCCCCATACCCGTAAACGGACGCTCAACAGCCATGTTCCAATTGACTCCCCAGGCTTGAACCCTCTGCATCGCTGAAGTGTCTTCTTCGTAGTTTTTAATTGTGCTCCAGCGCTCAATGAGTCGCTCCGGTGCTGAGACACCAACAACTCCGACGCCAAACACCGCCACTAGGACAATCAACCACTTCCTCTTCATTCGAAGAAACAGAAATGGGGCAACCGCAAGCAAACCAACAAGAGCACCTCTCGAATAGGTTGCCAGAATTGCGACTACCGTGAGCCAAAATACCGCATAAACCCCAATGCCGATTGGCTTGTACCAGGCCTCGCGAACCGGCCATCCAAATTCAACCCATTTTTGACTGAAAACGCGAGCAAGCACCAGCAAAAGCGGTAGCACCATGATCATTGCAAGACCGATATAAGTGTTTCCAGACAAGAAAGAACCACTTGGCCCCAGGACCATGTAGCTCCCTCCAGTAGAAATCGCAAACATCCCGCCTTTGAATCCATAAAACCCGATCGATAGCGCCGAGATCAATATAAGCCATGCAATGCGTCGAGTCCCGAAAATCAGCATGGGTGTAACGAATGTCATCAGAAAAATTTTCATGACATGTACCCACTGATCCCACGCGCCATTCGGGTTGAAAGCAAAAAAGCTGGTCATAGCCATATAAGCGGCAAAAAAACCGAGCAGAAAAACTTCGCGAGTAAAAGGAATCGGCCGCCTGTCCTTAGCAAGTATCAAAGCGACGAGCGTGACCGCACCAATAAGAGCTGCTATCGGAAAGCTCCTCATGAATGACCATGTCAGCGCATGGGGAACCATCAGGCCGACCCAGAACCATGCAAGAACTCCAATCCACGGCCTTTTTAAGATAACTGGAACAAGCCCGCATACAATCAAAAACAGAATTATGTCACGCATTTTAATTGTCGAGCGGATAACCCGATCTCGATAGCATGTTTCTCAAACCAGGTAAAGGAAATCCAAGAGCGTAGGCGATTTTCGCATTCTCTCTTGCGTTTTCGAAATCCCTTAAACGATAGTATGTCAAACCGGCGTTATAACGTAAGTTGGCATTGTTTGGCTCCACTGATACTGCTCGTTCAAGCAACTCCTTGGCTTTTCTTGCATCACCAATCTGCTGACGGTACTGTGCATGAATGACGTCGACCATTCCATCTCTTGGGTTTATTCTTCTTGCATACTCAAACCTGCAATCGATCGCAACTGCACCATTCGGAGTTGGTGTGCGCTCCCTTACAGCCAGACGCACAAGGGTGTCCAGTGCGGCATGATGATTGGGAAACCAATTCAATGTGTACTGCAGGTCACCGACCAAGCTTCCACTTGGGCGGGCACCACCTTTCAACTGCCGAACATTGTCGTTAAAATGCGCATTCTCGACAGTTCTAACATAGCGCTGATTATCAGGATGCAGATAATCTCGATTCCCGAATCTTGACTCCAGAGGCGGGCAAACTGCTTGAGCCATCGCTCCCTGAGAAAAAGCAAGAAAGAATATCCCAAAGAGAGCACCACAAAGTTCTTTGAAAGGTAGATATCTTCTCATGATCCCCCCTTAACCAAACGAATCACGCAAAATCAAACTCAACAATACATCATTGGTCCGCAAATTATCCATAAATATAGATTATTTGGCCATTACAGTACCTTAAACATACTTTCTTCATACTGTTGCACGCACTATACGGCATGCCGCATGCTTTCAAATAAAAATCGTCGATAAAATTTATTCAATACAACGTTTCATAGGAAACTCATTTAAGATCAAGTTACGCTTAATTTTCAAACTAAATCCTCATGAAAAAATTTTTTTATGACACTTCCCTCACAGCGCTAGTCGTTGGCCTCTGCGCACACGGCCTTGCCATTGCACGCGCGCTGTCCAAATCAGGCATTCGAGTTATAGCGATCGAGTCCGACAAGACTCTTCCGGGTTATCGGACGCGACTCACCAATGTTCTACATGTACCCTCCATCACTGGACCAGACCTGATCAATGCACTCATCGGCATTAGCAAACCGGCTCCCTTTGACCAAAGGCCTGTACTATTCCTGAGCAACGATGCAATGGTCAAGCATGTTGGCTTGGCCTGGGAATGCCTGAGCTCACGCTATCGGCTCAGCTGGTCCGATCAACGTACCACCTTGCTCCCGCTACTCGATAAGGCCTCACTTGAAGCTCATTGCGACCGACTGTCGCTACCTTATCCCAAGAGCCTTGTTATCGAAACTATAGAAGATATCAAGCGAGTTGGTGACAAATTGCCTTTCCCACTGATTGCAAAACCAACGCTCCCCCTTTCTGGCTTCAAAGTACGCCTGATCGAGAGCGAGGATGACCTGCTGGTGCTGGCTTCACGCTATCCACACGCACTACCATTTCTTCTCCAGCAATGGATTCCCGGCGGCGATGAAAGCCTCTACTTCACTGCGTTCTATCTCGACAACGGGCGCATCCTGGCGTGCTACGAAGGCCAGAAGCTGGGGTCCAATCCACCCGCAATGGGGCAGACGACGATTGCGCGCTCTTGCCCGAATCCGGTCGTGCGCGCGATCGCAGAGCGCTTCTTCGAGCCGCTGAAACTGTCAGGGCCAGTGTCGCTCGAGGTCAAGGTGGACCAAGCCGGTCAGCCCTGGATCATCGAACCGACGCTGGGACGTACTGACTACTGGGTGGACTGTTGCGTCGCCAACGACGTCAACCTGCCGGCGATCGAGTTTGCGCATCAAAGCGGCAAGCCGGTCCCGAACAGTATTCAAACCAACAACATGATCTGGTTCGACACCGAGCGCTCGCCGCTGTGTTATCTGCGTTTTCGCCTTGGCGCAGGTCACCGGATCGCTGGCCCCTGGCAGGCCCGTTTTCCATACTGGGGACATGCCGACCCTCTTCCCTTCATTCAAGGGTTGCAGAGACTCGCCGGCAACTACTCGGGACGCGCGTGGCGAAAACTCTTTCGGTCGTAGGATGCATCGCCCACAAAGAATACCGAGCAGGGCCCCGGCCCCACCTTTAGCGCTTTCCGCCTGGCAAGACTCTTCGAACCAGTCCCGCGACGTCGAACAGAAAAGGCCTGGGGTCTCGCCACGAAAAAATGTAGTAACGGTGTGCCGGATTCAGAAAGTATCCAAAGTAATGCCCGAGTTCGGACAATCGACTGAAGCGCAGGCTTCGATCCTGAATCCGCTCAGGCTGAAACAGGATGCGAATCAAGCGCTTGGTTTCGGCGACACCAAAGCGACACCGGACTCCAGCACGATAGTCGTGTGCGTCCTTCGGCACAGGCGCGCCCAGCCCCTTCAGGCAATAGGACAACCAGGCAAAGTGGGCTCCTGCATGATAGGCCAGTGGCAGGCTTCCCCAGAAACGCCCATTGATCTCCATCAGCACCGCCAAACCGGTGCGGGGGTCGTAACGATACTCTACCATTGCCGGGCCATCCCATCCGACGGCTCGCAACAGTTCGACCGACTTCGCCATCAAGTCGCCGTGTTCGTCACTTGGCAGGCTACGGCACTGGGTGGAGTAGCCGCCCTCGGGTGGCCACTCATGCTCTCGCAGGTGCTGGAAGCGTAATACCGGCTCGCCTTCATGCATGTAGATCATATGACCAAGCCCCGAGCCCGCAGCGTACTCCTGCACGAGCGGGAAGTAGCCCATCGGCTCGTAACGGGCAAGCGCCCGCCTCAAATCGGCTTCGGAGTGACAATACTCAGCCTTATGAAACTGCAGGTGGTGCGCCCTCAGCAGCGGTTGCGCTCGCCCCGGGAACGCCCACTTGAGTACAACCGGGAACGTCAGTCGACTCAGATCGACCGCACCTTCCGATGCATTCGGGTCGATGCAGCGGGGGATGCGCATGCCGATCCTTTCAGCGATGCGATAAACCCTGTCCTTGTCGATGACGGTTTCGATTGCATTCAAGTCCGGTATCAGGAGCGACAGGCCGGAAAGTTGCACCCTGTGCTGGTTCAGGAACAAGATATCCCCTTCCGAGACGGTCATGACGAACGGGGCACCTTCACGCTGCGAAATGTCGCGAATCAACTGAAGCAGGCTTTCGTCACGGGGAGCATGCACGTAGCCGTTTTTCAGATGGCGCGAATACAGGCCAACGGCTTTCCGGCTGCGCGCAATTCCGAAAACCGCCACGCCGTGCTCGCCCAGTTCGCGTACCACGGTCAGCCCGATCTGGGAATCGATGCCTAACACGATTACGCCCCGTCCCCGGGGAGCCCCGGTCGTGCTCATGCCCCCTCCATGCCCTTGCGCAGCATGCGTTTAAGCGCTTTGGGCAGGCGAAATCCGGCATTTGCCAGCTTCTTGTTGGTCCAGTGCGCAAAGTCCATCATGTGGATGCGGGCACGCAATACCGCCCTCTCCGAGGGTGACACATCCGCCAGTCGCCGCCCCGCCATCTCGATGTCGAAGGCCCCCGCGCGAAGTTCATGCAGCACCGCTTCACGGGTAAGCGATATCGGATTGCGCAAAACCAGGTGCGTGGCGGAATATTGCTTGGGTCCGTGAAAGTCCATTCCGGCCAACCCGATCGTGGATGGACGCTGACGCCGCACGCGTTCAAGCAGTTTCTCGCTCTGCGGGCGAAAGTAGTGACGGCCATCGTGCTTGGTATTGAGAATCTCGACACCATCGCAAAGGTCGATCAGCCACTGCGGGTAATCGTAACGCGCCTTGATCGGGTGGGAGAAAACACACATTTCGGCATGCGGAAGCATGCTTTCAAACTGACTTCGGTGGTCGGTGAAGTCGACTTCGCAGGGCTTCAGTCCGAGAAAGTAGATCTTGAAGTAGTCCATCTCCATTCCCGGGATGAACAAGAACTCGTCGTCGCTGTTCGCTTCGCAGGCTTCGAAAATGGCGTTGACCTTGCCCTGGTCGAGATACTCGATGTGCTCGGTAAGGCACACGAAGCGCAGACCACGCTCGAGAAAATACTCACGCAGTTGCGCGTGATCCATGGTTCCGTCAAAGGAATGCGTCGTATGGCAATGCACCGTACCCCGCAAACCCGCCATTTTGTCTTTCATGCTCGCCTCCCTTGCACGATTCGTCGTTTCAGAATCGCATGAAACCATGGTTGATCCGGTTCACCAGCATTCGCCCCAGCGCCAAAGTAACCGGAACCGACAGCACGGGATTCGCCTCGTCCTCTCCGGCCATCTCCGACTGCCCCAGGGTAGCGATCTGAAAGTCAGGGCTTTCCGCCAGGAACGCACACAAACGCTCGAGACGCCCGCGATTGATCCGGTCACGATACAAGGCTTCATAGGTGATGTCGCGATGCTTTACGTACTCGAACGGATGGGTCAGGATGACTACATCCGACAGGCCGGCAAGCCGCGCCCGCTCTAGCAGGGTTCGGGTCTCGGGCCACGACGTTCCGGTAATGGTCAACGACTTGTAGTGCTTTCGGCCAGCGACTGAAAAATCGGAGAAGGTCGTTACCGGAATTTCGGTGACCCCCAGGATGTCGTGCCGACCAGCATACAGCTGCAACTCGCTTTCACGCGGGCGATACACCGCCAGCCCGAGGTTGGACGCCAGTAGCAAGCCGCATCGGCGCATCGCGCGATACACCGCAAGGTTGGCACGCAATCCACCGGTCCTCAACACCCTGGGTTCGGGAATGCCCCAGCGCACAAATGCCGCCTGCCCGGTTTGAATCATCTCGACCAGTTCGTCTTCGTCGCGTCGGGTGACGTCGTCGTTCGGCGGATCGCTGATCAAGCGCGATTGCCAGTGTGGGGCGCGGAAATAGCGCCAGCAAGGGTGAAGGTGTAGTTGGACATCCTGGCCCTTTTGATCCAGACGGCGGGCAATTTCCCCCATCGGCTCGTCACCGAAATAATGCGTGTTGAGCGCTTCGACGAAGAAGGTCGCTCGCTGCCCATGTCGTTCAAGCACATCGAGCAGAAACCCCAGCCCTTCCGAACGCTCTTCGATTCGACAGTACACTGCCTGGGCACCGACCGGCTTGCAGGCCACGGGATCGGAAAACGCGCCCGCGATGCTGAACTCGGTATCGACGGTAATATGGACTCTGGTTTTCATTGAAGCGGGCAAGTTACGAGCAGACTCTCATGCCCGCAATGATAGCCGGCTGAACACTGCCGAGGAATCGAATCCGCACCATCGCCGTCATTCAACGAACCGCTCCTTTACCCACTGCGCGGTCCACTGCTCAACCTGGCACCTCCACGCCTCGCGCGAAAACGTGTGGTTGGCCTCGGCCAGTTCATGCTGCTCGACGCCCGCGCACCCGAGCAGTCCCGCCCACGCAGCAGAGTCCCGCACCGTTGCCTTGAACTCCGCTGCGGTGAGGTCGTCTCCGCTCAGGATCAGCAATATCGGGCCGCGAAACCGCCGCCACCCTTCGGCCATGCGAACAGGCAGCGCCTGCCCCGGTGCCAGCGGGGCTGAATCGATCGGCGCCCCCGCCACACCCTCCGCGCGCGTCTTCGCCGATACGCGCCCCAGATCGCCACCGCCGGCGATCCGCGATCCCGTCAGTGCCTTGCGCACCTGCGCCCCCAGCGAGCGCAGCGAGGCGAGCGGATTGACCCGCCCGCGCACCAGACCTCCCCAGAACGCACGGCTCATCAGACGCCGCAGGTAATAGTGTTTGAGATAGGCTTTCGCAAGCCCTTCATCGGTCCTCACCCACGGGTTGAGCAGCACCAACCCCGCCACCCGCGTATCGCGCCATGCGTAGTCGAGCGCGGCCGAGGCGGCGTCGCACAACCCCCAGATCACGACTCTTTCCAGCCCCGGGGTGTGTTGGAGAAACACGTCGATCGCGCACGTGATGTCATCGCGAATGGCTTCGAAATCGCGCATCTCGCCGGACGCATCCCCCATGCCACGATAGTCGAAGCGAAACGCCGGAACGCCGTTGGCCGACAGATGCCGTGCCAGCAGGACGAACTGGCGATGGCTGCCGACCCGGTACTGGGGGCCGCCGACCACGATCAACACCCCCACCCGGGCGCCGGGGGCACCAGCATGATGGATACCGAGGAGTTGTTCCCCCGCGCATTCGAGGATCAGCGCAGTTTCCGTCATCAGCATTCCAGCGCCAGGGTTTGCAGCACGGTGCGGGTCTGTTCGATCAAGGCCGGTGCTTCGCGAATCTCCTGCGTCGCCCAGAATGGCTCCCCGGTACAGATCGCGCTACGCACATCGACCGCGCGCGCCTGCCATTCGGCCATGCAGTTGCGACTGGCTGGTGGCAGGGTCGCATCGGGACTGGCTGCGAGCTCAAACCAATGCACCACGCCGGAAACCGGTGGCTGCAAGCGTGCCACCGCCAGGCCCGAGGCCAGTGCCGGCGCAAGCCGGTAGCCCGCCACTTCCAGCGATTCGCCCGCTTCCAGCCGCGCACGCAGCGCCCGCGTGTTCTCCCGTTCGCCGGCAAGCATGCCCGAAGCCATGCGCAAACGCAGAAACTGCATCAGAAACAGCTCCCCATTGACCACCGGCTGCCAGAATACGGTGGCGGCGGGACGAAGCCGCGGTTCGACTGCGCATGCCTCGCCGATCAGCAGACAGCCACCGCGCAAGCCCCACAGGATCAACGGCCCGGCGTGCCGACGCTGCAGCCAGTCAGCGCAGTGGCGCACGTCGTCGAGCCAGCCCGCCCAATCGGCGTCACCAAAATCGCCCTCGCTGTCGCCGCAACCGAACAGGTCGGGCATGGCTACCAGAAATCCATCCTCCGCCCACGCCCTGGCCTGATTCGCCGCCATGCGGCGGGACTTGTTGTGTTCCTCGGCGAAAGGGTGAACGTAGAGCACACAACCGCGCACACGCACCCCAGGCGGCGGCGTGTGCAGCAGTACGAACAGTTTTCCGCGTGCGGCATCGATGAATTCCGCGGTCATTGACATGGGCGACCCAATTTATCCGAAGTGTGTTCCGGCAGAGCGTGTTCTGGCGCGTGGTGCATAATACCGCCTCATCCACGCGAAGCGCGGTTTCCGTCCCGACGGAACGACGCACTTGGCTCCATGATAAATTCTTCGAGATGGCCCAGAACGCCCCCTTGCAACCGATGGCACCGACGATGGCCTCGAATTCATCCGAACGCCCGCCAGACGATCCAACCGCCGCACGCCCTCGCCTGCTGGTCTACACCCGGGTCTATCCCAACGCCTCGCAACCCAACTACGGCCTGTTCGTTCGCGAACGCATGCGTCGCGTGGCCAGGGAACTGGATCTGGTCGTGGTGGCGCCGGTGCCGTGGTTTCCGTTCCAGGGTCTGATCCGGCGCTTCAAGCCACATTTTCGCCCTGAGGTGCCCGACTACGAGGAACAGGACGGCATCCGCGTTTATCACCCCCGCTTCTTCTGTTTCCCGGGCTTTCTGAAATGGACCGACCCGCTGTTTCAGGCGCTGGGCAGTCTGGCGACGCTGCGCCGTCTGAAACGGGAGCACGGCTTCGATGTCATCGACGCGCACTTCGTCTACCCCGACGGGGTTGCCGCGCGACTGCTCGGGCGCTGGCTGGAAACGCCGTACACCATCACCCTGCGCGGCAGCCTGTTGCGATTCGGCAAGAGCCGCCTGCAGCAGGCCCAGATCGAACAGGCCCTGACCCGTGCGGCAAAGGTGTTCTCGGTCGCGGACTCGCTGCGCCGCGACGCGCTGTCCTGGGGACAACACCCCGACCATGTGCAAGTGGTCGGCAATGGCGTCGATCTGGAGCGTTTCGGCCCGGAAGACCGAACCCTCTGCCGCGACAAGCTGGGTTTGCCGAACGACGCACGGGTGCTGGTTTCGGTCGGCGGGCTGACCGAGCGCAAAGGCTTTCATCGCGTCATCGACGTCCTGCCCGGTCTGCACCGCCACTTTCCCGATCTTCATCTGGTCATCGCCGGGGGAGCCAGCCCCGAAGGCAACAACGAGGCTGAACTGCGACAGCAGATCGAGCGCCTCGGGCTTCAGCAGCACGTGCACCTGATCGGACCGATGGCCCCCGAGGCCCTGCGGCACGTGTACTCCGCCGGCGACGTCTTCGTGCTGGCGACCCGCTTCGAAGGCTGGGCCAACGTCTTTCTGGAAGCCTCGGCCTGCGGTCTGCCGATCGTCACGACCCGCGTCGGCGGCAATGCCGAAGTCGTGCCCTCCGAGGACATCGGGCTGCTGGTGCCGTTCGACGATGCGCCCGCGCTCGAAGAGGCGCTGCACCGCGCGCTCGAAAAGCGCTGGAACCGGCAGGCCATCCTCGATCACGCGCGCGCCAACGCCTGGCAGACGCGAATTCCGCTGCTGGTCGATGCCTTTTGCGAAATTCACGCGATGCATCACGCAATGCCGGTCGAAGCGCAAACGGACAAGGACGAGGCCGGCGAGAACGACGAAACCAGCGAAAACGACCAACCACCTCGCTCCGGCAAGTCCGGACCGGATCCCACCTGAAACGGGGCCCAGGGCATGGATTTTCGTACCCGCCTGATCGCCGGCTGGATGTTCCCCCTGCACGAACGCCTCAAGCGCCACGACAGCGTGGCGATTCGCGCCGAACTCGAGGCCAGCCAGTGGCGAACCCGCGCCGAGATCGAGGCCGATCAGGGGCAGCGGCTGCAACAGCTGATCACCGCAGCGTCCCGCCACGTTCCGTTTTATCGCGACTACCTGCGCGAACACGGACTGAACGCCCGCGATTTCACCCACGCCGACGCGCTGGCCGCGCTGCCCGTTATCGACAAGCAGATGATCCGCACCCACTTCGCCGCCTGGCGCGCGAACAACGCGGCCGACCTGATCGCACAGCGCACCAGCGGCTCCTCGGGCGAGCCACTCCACTTTCTGCTCGGACGACACCGGATCAGCTTCGACATCGCCGCCAAGTGGCGCGCGACCCGGTGGTGGGACGTGGACATCGGCGATCGCGAGCTGGTGCTGTGGGGCTCGTCCATCGAGACCGGTCATCAGAGCCGGTTGCGAGGCTGGCGCGACGCCTTGTTTCGCTCCCGCCTGGTGCCAACCCATGATCTGACCCCGGCGCGCATGGACGCCATCCTCGACGGGATCCGCCAATGGCGGCCGCGGATGTTGTTCGGCTACCCATCGGCGCTGTCGCGTCTCGCCTTTCACGCGCGCGCCAGCGGGAAGGCCATGGACGAGCTTGGCATCCGCGTGGCGTTCTGCACCTCGGAAGTGCTGCGTCCCGAGTGGCGTGCGGCGATCGGCGACACCTTTGGCTGCGGTGTGGCGAATGAGTACGGTGCGCGCGACGCCGGTTTCATCGCCCGCGAATGCCCAAACGGCGGCCTGCACGTCACCGCCGAAGAAGTCATCGTCGAGATCGTCGACGCCGACGGGCGCCCCTTGCCCCCTGGCAACGAGGGCGAGGTCGTGGTGACCAACCTGGCCGGGCCGGAGTTTCCGTTCATTCGCTACCGCACCGGCGACCGCGGTGTGCTGAGCACCCGGCAATGCGCCTGCGGTCGCGGCCTGCCCTTGCTCGAAGAGGTCAGCGGACGGTCCAATGACGGGCTGGTGGGCCTGGATGGACGCTGGGTCCACGGCAGCGCGGTGAACCACGTGATGCGCGACCTTGCCGGCCTGCGCGCCTATCGCATCGTGCAGCACGATGTCGGGCGGATCGTGGTCATGCTGGCCCTGGACGCGCCCGATTCGGCCCGCGCCAGCACCGGAGCACGTCTCACCGCGCATCTGCGCGAGCTGCTCGGCGGTGGTGTGCAGGTCGAGATCGAGTGGCACGACACTATCCCGCCCCTGCCCAACGGCAAGTTTCGGCATATCATCTGTACCGTCGATACACGCGGCGCGGCCATGCACCCGGGTTCATCCGGCTCGGATGCGAACCGCGACACCGCCGCCATCACCGCATCCGATACACCGCCTTCCACGTCACCGTCCGCGCCCCCGGAGCCCTGACCGCCGCATGCCGAACCCGTCCCTCCCGCACCCCCTGACCACCTCGCTCGGCCTGCTGTCTCCGGCCGGGGCACGGGCGCGCCTGAGCACGCTGATCTTTCATCGCGTGCTGGCACAGCCCGACCCTCTGCTGCCGGATACACCGGATGTGACCACCTTCGACTGGCAGATGCGTCTGATCGCGCGCCACTTCAACGTCCTGCCGCTGGGCGAGGCTGGCCGCCTGCTCGGCGAGGGTCGCCTGCCGCCGCGTGCGGCCTGCATCACCTTCGACGACGGCTACGCCGACAACCTGACCCTGGCGCTGCCCGTGCTGCAGCGATACGGGTTGCCGGCGACGTTCTTCATCGCCACCGGTTTCCTGGACGGCGGACGCATGTTCAACGACACCCTGATCGAGCTTGTGCGGCGTCTGCCGGAAGGGTATTGCGATCTGTCGGCCCCATCGGCACCATCCGCCCCAGCCACACCCGCCGACCTCGATCTGGGCAGGGTCGAGCTGCGTACCGCGGCGGACCGTCGAGCGTTGATCGCGCGCCTGATCGCGCACTTCAAGTATCGCCCACTGCACGAGCGGCAACAGGCCGTCGAGGCGCTGGCGGCGCGCTTCGCGGTGACCTTGCCGACCGACCTGATGCTCGACACCGACGGCCTGCGCACCCTGCATCGCACACCCGGCGTCGAGATCGGCGGGCATACCCGCAACCATCCGATCCTCGCCCGGCTGGCCACGGACGAGGCACGCGCGGAGATCGAGCTCGGCAAGCACGACCTCGAAACCCGCCTGGACGCCCCGATACGCGTTTTCGCCTACCCCAACGGCCGCCCCGGCAAGGACTACACCGACGAGCACGTCGGCATGGTGCGCGAATGCGGCTTCGAGCTTGCGGTATCAACCGTGCCCAAGGCCGCCCGCCGCGCCGACGACCGCTTTCAGCTGCCCCGCCACACCCCCTGGGACAAGACGCCGTTGCGCTTCGGCCTGCGGATGCTGCGCACGCTGGCCAGCCGGGGATAAAGCATGTCGGCCGCCGCCCCCACCCGACCCGCCGCACCCCAGACCGGAGAAGCGCGGCCCGCCGCCCTGCACGCCCCGCACTCCGCGCACGCCACCCACTCCATGGAAGCCTTGCAATCCGGCCTGATCGACGCGCTACGCGCCTGTATCGACACCGCCGGCAACGTCTCCGACCCACATTCGGAAAAGCGTGCTCCATCGGATCACTACGCTCACTGCAGCCTGGCGCTCGCGCTGGCCTGCGACGCACGCGGCGGATCAAGCGCCTGGCAACAGGCGATGCTGCCCCTGCGAGCATGGGGCGACCTCCCCGTCGAGCAGATCGGCCACCTCCCCTTCAACCGCTTGCTGCTGGGGCAATTGCACGCACGTGGCCGGCATCTTGACGCCCCTGCGGACGACCTGCAACGGATCGATGCCGCGCGCGCGCGCTGCGTCCTGCGCGACGACTACCCCTCCAACAACTGGAGGCTGTTGGCGCAGACCTGCCACCTGCTCGAGAGCGACCCGGGCAGCGAGGCCGAACAGCGCCACCGCAAAGCCTTCTGCAAGCAGTTGTCGCAATGGACCACGCCCGCGGGCGGATTCGTCGACTTCCCGGCGCGCTTTCCCACCGGGGCACGGGTAGCGACACCGTTCGCCTATCATCTCAAGGCCATCTTCCTGACCGCACTGGTCGCCCGTCTGCGCCCCGACCCGGACGTGTTCGCACAGTTGCGACGCTTGCTGCACTGGCTCGCCCAGGGCTGGGATCCCACCGGTCATGCGGGTGGCCCGGGCCGAAGCACCCACGCGCTGTTCGGCGATGCGTGCCTGATTGCCAGCCTGATCCTGCTCGGTTTCGAAGACCCGGAGCCCACCACCGTGCACACCCCGGAGAATCCGGCGAACGTGGCACGCGCCACAACCGGCGGAATCGCCAGCCCCCCCCTCGGCGCCATCGTGCACCGGCTGTGTCGACAGCTTCGCAGCGACGGCCTGCTGTGGCTCAATCCAGGCGGGCCGACGAATCGTGACGCGGCGTGGGACAACTATATGTACTTGTCGGTATACAACGCCTGGACGGCGGCGCTGATCGGCCTGTGCACCACGCTCGGACCGATTCCGCAAGCGCGTTTGCGCGAACACGGAATCGACCGAGACACCTTCGCCGGACCGACCGCGACGGCCGCCGCGGATACCTTGTACCTCGACGAACAGGCTGGGCTGGCCTTTGTTCGTACCGCCCTGCGCTCAACCGACGGCGCCCCCGCCCATGCGCTCGGAAACACACTCCCAGACGCATGCGCGGTGCTGCTGTTCGGTACCCGTGGCCAATGTCCGCAGGCCTTGAGCCGCGATGAAGTCGAGCTGCGTTACGCTGGGGGCGTACCGTTTCACCTCGCCCATCCGGAACTCGGTCCGCTGCTGCCGCCGCCACTGCGGGTTCCGCGCGTGCAACTGGCGAAGCGGCCCTGGCGCGCGGGGTGGACACCGGTTTTCGAACATCGCGGCATGTTGTATGGCCTGACCGACTTCGACGAGGTCCGCGTCGAACTGACCGACGGTGCCCTGCATGTCCGACTGCGGGGCGAACCGCTGGCGCTGTGTCGCGCACAACCCCGTGGGCCGCTGGCGCGCGTGGTGGCGGCGCTGGACTGGCGCCTGTTCGACGGCCGGATCGGACGGGCGCGCAATGAACGACGTCACCGGCTCGATGGCGTACAAGGCACGCTGGTCTGGCGTATCGACCTCGCCGGGGCGCGGATCGACTACCAGCTCGAGCTGCGCACAGACCGGTCGGTGCGCGACTGTCGCTACCTGAACCCGCTCGGCCACGCGCTGGTGGGGGTACTCGCCCCCTCTCCGATCGGGATCGGACATGCATTCCCGTCGAGCATCTCGAACGCCTTTGCGTGCTGCGCCGAAGCATTCGACCTGTCTCCCGGAGAATACTGCTACCGCCTGCGCGCGACGCACGACGAAGGCTGCTGGACGGTGACTTCGCCGGACCTGTCGGCGGCGACCGCCACCGCGGCCGGCAACCAACGCGCGTTCTGAAGAATGCCTCCTGGAAACGGCATTCGTCGTTTCGCTCCCCGAGGGGGCAAGAAACTCGAGACGGCTCGGGGTTTTCTCGAGAGCGCTTCAGCCGCCCCGCGCCAGGCGCAGATACGGCTCCCGATAGTTGGCGATGCTGTTCTTCCAGTTGCGCACGTCTTCGACAAAACGCCGCCCGGCCACCCGCATCTCCGCCCAGCCCTCACGCCGGTCGAGCATGTCCGCCACGGTCCGGGCCAGCGCATCGACACTGCCGGCCGCAAAAAGCCGTCCGGTTTCGCCATCGCGGATCAGTTCGCGATGACCACCGACATCGGATGCGACGAAAACCCGGCCCTGGGCCATCGCTTCCAGCGGCTTGAGGGGCGTGACCAGCTCGGTCAGGCGCATCGAATGACGCGGATAGGCCAGCAGATCGATCTGATCGTAATAGCGCTGCACCTCGGCATGGGGCACGCGCCCGGTGAACACGATCCTGTCGGTAATGCCGAGACGCGCGGCCTGCGCCTTCAGGTTGGCCTCCTGCGGACCGCCACCGACCAGGAGCACGCGCAGATCGTCGCGACCGGCCGCGAGCCGGGCGAAAGCTTCGAGCAACAGGTCCAGCCCTTCGTAGGCGTAGAACGAGCCGACGAAGCCCAGCGTGGTGCAACCGTTCAGCCCCAGTGACGCACGCAGGGCCGGATCGGGATCACCGGAAAGCTGGAAATTGTCGACATCGACGGCGTTGGGGATGACGGTCACCCGCTCGGCTGGAATGCCGCGCCCGACGATGTCATGGCGCAACCCCTCGCAGATCGTGAACACATGGTCCGCCCGCTTGAGCGCCCAGGTCTCCAGCGCGCGCGTGGCGCGATAGCGCAGACTGCCTTCGGTGGTCGTGCCATGGTCGACCGCCGCATCTTCCCAGAAGGCCCGCACCTCATACACCACGGGCACCCCCATTCTGCGCCCCACGCGCAGCGCTGGAATCGCGTTGAGCACGGGAGAATGGGCGTGCAACAGGTCCGGTTTGCGCACCGTCGCGAGCGCCTCCAGCGCCTGCTCGGTCGCACGCATCAGTCGCCATTCATGCAGGCCCGTCGGTGCCGGTGCCGGCACCGGCGTGCGCTGGAACTCGAGCCCATCCACCGTTTCGACGGCATCATCGGCCTTGCCCTGCTTGGGCGAGGTCAGGTGCACCGTCTCCCAACCCAGCGCGCGCTGTTCGCGCAGGATCGCGGCGGTGCGAAAGGTATAGCCGCTGTGCAGCGGAATGGAGTGATCGAGAACGTGAAGAATGCGCATGCGAAGAAAACTGATCCGGAGTGAATGGTGGGGAACGGAGCGTAAGGACTGCCGGCCGCAGGCTGAGGGGCTGGGAGCTGGGGGCTTGGAATGGGACGAGAATGATCGGGCCGTGTCGTCGTCGGCTCAGACGGTCGTCGTCGCCCGAAGCGGGCGACCAGCCGGCGCATCGTCACCTCCGGCGGTGGCCGCATCGAAACGTTCCAAGGTCAACGGCACACCCGCCTGCTGGTTGCGCAAAAACGCGTCGAACATCAGCAGCGACCACAGCGGCGCGCTGTAGTCGCGCGCGCCCGATTGGTGCGCATCCACCAGATGCCGCAAATAGTCCGGGTTGAACATGCCGGTCGCGGCGAGGTTCTCGCCGAGCAAGGCGTCCCGCACCCGCTCCTGCAGCGGACCGCGGAACCAGCGCGCCAGCGGCACCGCAAAACCCATCTTGCGACGATACAGCACGTCAGCCGGCAGATACGGTTCCATGGCCTTCTTGAACAGGTACTTGCCTTCCTGCCCGGAAATTTTCAGGCTGGCCGGCAGGCTCGCCAACCATTCGACCAGCGGGTGATCCATCAGCGGCTCGCGCACTTCCAGCGAGTGCGCCATGCTGGCGCGGTCGACCTTGGTGTTGATGTCCCCGACCAGATACGTCTTGATGTCGAGATACTGGACCAGGGCCAGCGGATCGTCGGTTTCGGCGCGCGCGGCATGCTCGCGGAACAGCTCCACCGCGTCGTAGCCGCCCAACATCCTGCGAAACGCCGGCGAATACAGTTGCGTGCGCATGTCGTCACGCAGGATCGACACCGAGTGGAAATAGGCCTGCACCGAATCCCGCGCCAGGGCCTGGAAGGTGCTCTTGGCGCGGAACACACGCGGCGCCCAGTCGGCCTTGGGATACAGCGAGCCGAGCACGCCGAACAGCGGCCGGCGCACCCCGAACGGCAGCACGCTGCGCAGGCGTTCTTCCAGCAGATGGCCGCGATAACGCCGGTAACCGGCAAAGCTTTCGTCCCCACCGTCGCCGGACAAGGCCACCGTAACGTGCTTGCGCGCGAGCTCGCAGACCCGATAGGTCGGAATCGCCGAGCTGTCGGCGTAGGGCTCATCGTACAGCGCCGCGAGCGTGTCGATGAGATCGAAGTCGTCCGACTTGACCACCTCCAGCCGGTGACGGGTGTGGTAGCGCTCGGCCACCGTCTGGGCGAACGCCGATTCGTTGAATCGCGGGTCGTCGAAGCCGATCGAGCAGGTATTGACCGGTTCGTCGCTCATCCCCGCCATCAACGCCACCACCGCGCTGGAATCGACCCCGCCGGAAAGAAACGCGCCCAGCGGCACCTCGGAGATCATGCGCAGACGGATGGACTCACGCAGCCGCTCGGTCAGGGCTTCGCAGGCCTCGTCCAGCGACAGCGCGCTGGCGGACGAGAAACGCACATCCCAGTATCGACGCGGCGTCCCCACCGGACTGCCGCGACGCACGACCAGGGTTTCCCCCGGGCCGAGCTTGCGTGCGCCGAGGTAGATGGTGCGCGGTTCGGCGACGTAACCCAGCGCGAAATACTGTTCGACGGCCAGCGGATCGATGCGACGGTCCAGCCGCGGGTGCTGCATCAAGACCTTGAGCTCGGAGCCGAAGACGAGGCTGCCGTCGTCGAGTTCGGCATAGAACAAGGGCTTCACCCCCAGCCGGTCACGTGCGAGAAACAGCGTCTCGCGCTGGCGATCATACAGCGCGAACGCGAACATGCCGCGGAAGCGCTCGACGCAGGCCTCGCCCCAGGCCTCCCAGGCATGGACGATGACTTCGGTGTCGCTGCGAGTATGGAACACGTGGCCAAGGGCCTCGAGTTCGGGCACCAGTGACTGGAAATTGTAGATCTCACCGTTGAACACCACGGCCACCGAACCATCCTCGTTGAACAGCGGTTGCTGCCCGGTGGACAAATCAATGATCGACAGGCGGCGATGCGCCAGCGCCACACCGGGTTCGAAATGGGTGCCGCCCTCATCCGGACCGCGATGAAACTGCACCCGATTCATCCGCTCGACCAGGTCGCGATCGAAGTCACGCTTGCCGCGCAAGTCGAAAAAACCGGCGATTCCGCACATGGCTGTATCCTTGTTGTTGTTCAGCGTGCCGTCATGCCGACGGCTCCAGCCCCACGGCGGCGCGCTTGGCGACCAACCCGGCCTGGTACATCTCGTTGTAGGCGGCAACCATGGTTTCGATGCTGAACCCGGTTTCCGCGCGCTGACGCGCCGCCCGACCATGATCGGCACGCAGTCCGGAATCGCCTGCATAGGCCGCCAGCCCCCGGGCCAGGGCGTCGACATGCCCCGCCGGAACCAGCACCCCGGTCTCACCGTCGATCACGAGCTCCGGGTTGCCCCCCACCCTCGTGGCGACTACCGGGAGGCCACTGGCCATCGCCTCGAGAATCGTGTTCGAAATCCCCTCGGCGACCGAAGGCAGCACGAATACATCCATCGCCCGCATCACCTCCGGAACGTCGGCGCGTTCGCCGGCAAACCAGACCTTCCCGGCAAGCCCGCATCGCTCGACCTCGGCTTCCAGCGTTGCGCGCAACGGCCCGTCGCCGACGATCATCAGACGCGCCGCATCAGCGCCATTGCGAACCAGTTGCGCAAACGCCGCGATCAGCCCTGACTGATTCTTTACCGGCTGCAACCGACCAACGGTGCCGAACACCACCAGACGGGGATCGTCAAACGGCGACCCGGTCAGTCCGTCGCGCTCGCCACCCGCAGCCGGCCGGAACCTCGCCACATCCACGCCGTTACAGATGCGCACCACCCGCCGCGTCGCAATCCCGACCTGCTGATGCAGATACTGCTCGATATGCCGTGACAGCGCCACGTAGCGACCGACAAAGGGACTGAACACCCGCCTGAGCAGCCGGTTACGCTTGCCGGCGCCGTCGGGATCGGAGACGTCCCAGCCATGCTCGCCGTGAATGCGCACCGGCACACCCGCCAGCCAGGCCGGCACCTGGGCCTCCAGCGCCGCAAGATTGCGGCTGTGTACGATAACCGGACGACGCGCGCGAAACAGGCGGTACAAGGCCGGATACAGGCGGACCGAATGTCCGGGTGACTTGTTCAGGTCGATCAGTTCGACGCCTTCGCAACGAATTCGGGCCGCGAAGGACGGTGCGCAACGCGTCAGCGCGACAATCGAATGACGAAACGACTCTGGCGGCAGATGGTTGATCAGATTGACCACTCCGTTCTCCAGACCGCCGGTGTCGAAGCTGTAGACGACATGCATCACCAATGGTCGGGTATCAGCCACCTGCCATCTCCGCATTCAGCAGCGCCGCCTCAATGGCCTGTTTGTGGTCGGCGACGAAGGCCTCGATCAGCGGGCGGACTTCCGCAACCTCATCGATGTACGGCGCGTATACCGCGACGAACGCGGCGTCGTCGGTCTGCATCGTCAGATGATCCACCGCGAGAATGACCTTGGCCATGACATCGCTGGCAATGACGCGGTGGTTGGTCCAGTACCAGTGCCACAAGGCCATGCGCTGATCGTCGTTGCGGCGCAGGGTTGCCGCCACTGCGGGACCGACGGGCAAGCTGTCGCGACGGGTGCTGGTCTGCAGCCATCTGCCCGCATCCTCCCGTCCGACCAGCCGATTCTGCCAGGCGACCAGCTCGTAGTCTTCGTGCTGAGAGGCATAGTAGGCGATGTACAGGCCGACCACGGCACCGTCGCTTTCGCGGCGATAGGCCTGGAAACGCTCGCCGCGATGACCCGAATAGTTGGGCAGGAAATCGTGCACCGACTCCTCGACCGCGCGCCAGCCCGGCGCCGCAGCGGGCACGGCGATTTCGACCGAGAAGGCTTCGACGGGTGCCTCGATACGTTCAAGCAACAGCGGAAACGCGGCCGTGACCAGCGCAAAAGGCAGTACCCGGAGCCAAGGGCCACCGCCCACGGGGGCTGATACCAGGGGTGCTTCCGGGCTCCGGCGCACAACCTCATCTTCCCTCCACAGCGAACCGATCAGGAACATCAGCAGAATCACAACGCCGAAGAACACCCAACCATAGACGATGTGGATGAAGCCCTGCACGAACTCGTTGCCGAAGTGATAGCCGATCATCACCGTCAGATAGGCACGCAGCCAGTTGGCCACGATCGGCACGACCAGCGCGACCAGCATGAACAGCAAGCGCCGCTTCAGGCTGACGTAGTTGAGATAGGCGTACAGGGCCCCGACGAACAGCGACGCGATCATGTAGCGCAGACCGCTGCACGCCTCGACCACCGACCAGCGACCATTGGGAATGATGAAGTACAGTCCCTCCTGATACACCGGCACACCGGTCAGCCGCAGCGCGAACACGGTAAATTCGGCCGTGTAGTGCATCAGCACCGGCAGCAGGAACTCGCCGATCGGCAGGGCGAACCACAGGAACAGCAGCGGGAACAGCAGGACCCTGGACAGCTTGCGACCGAGTATGCCGGCAAAACCAAACACGACCATGCCAATCAGCGCGAAATGGGTCAGACCATCGACGTTGACCATGCGGCCCAGCATCCACGCAAACCCAAGCGCCGCGACCGGCACCGCCATCAACGGCCAGGGCTGGGGTCTGTGCAGGGCGACCACGTCGCGCTTGCGCCAGAACAGCCAGGCGAACATCGGCAGCACGATCATGCCGTGGGCAAAGGTATCGGAGCGTTGCCAGATCCCGAAGATCTGGCTCGCCGTCGGCCAGTACCAGGCAACCAGCCATGCCAGCACCGCCAGCAGTGCCAGCGCCACCACCGCGACCGCATTGCCGCGCTGCCCCGCCGTCACGTCCGTGCCGACACTCATGCTCGAACTCCTTGCATCATTTCGGCTCCATTGACCACCCGTCGGCACCCAACAAATTGTGGAAGGCCGCCAGGTGGGCCTGCCAGCTGTAGTGGTCCAGCACGCATTCGCGTGCCGCCCGTCCGAGCGCTTCGCGCTGTTCAGGGTCATCCAGTAAGTGGCCGACCGCGTCGGCGAAAGTTCCAGCGTCGGTCGCAATCCGGTAATCCTCGCCGTCGCGACCGCTCAGACCGGTCGCGGCACTCTCCGACACCACCACCGGGCGACCCATGGACATCGCCTCGAGCACCTTGTTCTGAATGCCGCGGGCGACACGCAGCGGTGCCACCACGACGTCCGCATGTGCCAGCCAGGGGCGCACGTCGGGCACGGTACCCGTAACGGTCACCGCATCCCCGGCCAACGCGAGCACTTCCGGAGCCGGGTTCATGCCGACGATGAAGAACCGCAGCGCGGGACGCTCCGCCCGAAGGCGTGGCAACACTTCGCGGACAAACCACGACACCGCGTCCACATTCGGCCAGTAATCCATCGCGCCGGTAAACACCAGCGCCGGACCGTCATATGCGTGTGGACGCGGAAAACCCAGGTCGGGCGAGAAGTACGTGGCGTCCACGCCATTCTGGACGGCATGGACACGCCCTTCGAGCATGGCGGCCGCGGTACCGGCGCGGCGACGGAACAACTCCGCTTCGGCCTGCGTGACGAAGGTGCTGGCCCGCGAACGCTCAGCGGCAGCGAGCTCGAACGCGCCGAGGCGCTGCGCCTCCCGACCGTAGACCCACGCCATCGGCCCACGCCCGCGCGCGGCGTACTCGGCCCACTTGGCCGAATCCACATCACAGAAGTCGATGACCCGCACGTCGACCCCGATGCCTTCGAGGTATTGTGCCATCGGACCGGAAAACGCCAGTCCATGACGGATCCCGTGACGTTGCACCACCGCCCTCGCCCACCGCGTCAGACCACCGCTGCGATAGTAGGTAACACTGAGGGCCTCACCGGTCAGCAAGCCGCGAAGACTCGCCAGACGCGCGCGCGCCGGATGCAGACGGATGGCACATACCTCCTCGCACCACTCGCTCAGGCGCTCGACATGCAGAACATCGTCGGGGTGATCGACGAAGGTTCCCAGAAACACCCGGTGCGAGCGCGCAAGCTCGCGCAGGATGTTGAACGAGCGCACCTTGTCACCCTTGTTCGGCGGGAACGGGATGCGATGCACGAGATAGAGCAGCGGCGGGCGGGACATGGCGAACGAGGCCTCAACCCAGGTTGCGCACGATGTGCGGCCCGAGCGCATTCGCCACCCGCCGCGGCAGACGCCGCCACATGGCGATGAACAGGCGATACTTGGGGTTCATCGGATTGTTCTGCGGCACGCCGTCACGCTTGTACAGACGATACTCGTAAGACAGCGGCATCGGCTCGAAGCCCCAGTTCTTCTTGAAACTGAACGGCCCCGTACCTTGCTTGCTGCGTCCGTAGTCGAACAGCGTGCACCCCCGCTCGCAGGCACGGCGCATCAGGTCCCAGTACTTGAAGTCATTGGCGGCCAGATCACGGGCTGCGGGATCGTCACCCGCGTAGTACGGCAGAACCTCGTCACGCCAATAGAAACTGAGCACGGACGACAGCGGGCGGCCCGCCGGATCGACGACCGTGAGCACCTCGCAGTCGTCGCCAAACGTTTCCATCAGACGGGCAAAGTACGCTTGTGACAGCGCCGGGGTCCCGTGTCGCAGCACGTTGTCCGAATACAGTTCAAAAAAGCGCTCCGGTGTCGGATCGATCTCGCCTCGCAGACCGTTCTTGATGCCCTTGCGCACCATCGCCCGCTGCTTGCGCGGAATCGCCAGCATATTGGCGTCGACGTCCGGCAGGATCGGCTTGCGAAAGGTGTAGTACAGCGTTTGCCGTGGCCAGTCCTCGTGGCGCGCTCGCAGATTGCGGTACTCGAGATGCTGTACGTCCAGTTCGACCGCGAGCCGTTCCGCCTCGGCCTCCAGGCCTGCCACCGCATCGGCGTCGCCCAGCGCGCCGCCATACACGCAAAACGGCAGCGAACTCAGGTAGTCGCCAAACAATCGACTGCGAATCCGCGCCAGCGGCAGCACCCCGACCACCTGGCCCGCGCGCTCGGCAAGAAGGTAATGTGTGTGATGCCGAAACACCTCTTGCAGAATACCGGCCCAGGCGGACAGGTGAAAGAACGTGCCTTCGGGAGCGGCACGTACAAAGGCATCCCAGCGCGCGCAATCCGCGGATCCGAAACGACGTATGGTGAGTGGGGTGCGATCCATGGCTTCAGGCACTGTCGCGGAACACTTCGTCTGCCCTGCCCCACGAAAAATCCCGCAGCAAACGCCGCAGGCGTGTCTCGGTGTGCTTGAGATTGACGTAATGACGGAAGCGCGTCCTGGCGGTGACTCCGGGCACCCGTGGCTGCTCCGGATCCACCTCCCAGGGGTGAAAGTAGAAGATTGCCGGACGCCGGTCCTCGCGGTTCACCCGCGCGATCTGCCAGCGCGACACCGCATACGGCAGCAGTCTGAAAAACCCCCCGCCGCCCGCCGGCCAGTTGCGCCCTAGCCAGCGCATCGTGGTGATCGGGACCTCCATCAAGCCGTTCGTCAGCCGGTAGGGAAAGCGCGGCGCGTCGGGAATGCCATAGTGATCATGCCGAACCGGATACACGCTCGAGCTGTAGCGATACCCGGCCTCGGCGATACAGTCGTGCGCCCATGGATTACTGGTGCCGATCGAGAAACTCGGTGCGCGATAACCGGTGATGGCGGCTCCCGTCACGTCCTCCAGCAGCGCACGCGCATGGAGAATGTCGGCGAGGAAGGTTTCGCGTGTCTGCGCGCTCGCACGCTCGTGGGCATAGCCATGGCTGGCCACTTCATGCCCGGCATGAGCGATGCGGCGCACCAGCTGCGGATAGCGCTCGGCGATCCAGCCCAGCGTGAAGAAGGTACCGCGGGTCTGCTGTTCGTCGAGCAACTGCAGAATCCGGTCGACGTTGCGCTCGACCCGGCAAGGCAAACGATCCCACTGGTGGCGCGGAAAATGCGGCGCCAACGCCGAAACCTGGAAATAGTCCTCGACGTCGATGGTGAAGGCGTTGCGTATCGGGTCGGACATAAGCAAATCGTTGTTTCCGTTGAATGAAGTCGGTCGAGCGAGCCACGCGGTACGGGTACCGCGTCAGCCATCCTCCTGGGCACGCAGCCAGCCGGACAGATGCGTCGCGATGCGTTCGGCCGCACGGCCGTCCCAGAGCTCGGGCACACGGCCACGCTTGCCACCGTGATCAAGCACATCGAACGCGGACGAGACAATGGCATCCGGCGCCACCCCGACCAGCGTGTTGGTGCCCTGTTCAACGGTTATCGGACGCTCGGTGTTGGTGCGAATCGTCAGGCACGGCACGCCGAGCGCGGTAGTTTCCTCCTGCATGCCGCCGGAGTCGGTCAGAACCATCGTCGCCCCCCCCATCAGCCCCAGCATCTGCAGATACCCCTGAGGTGGCAGGATGACGAAGCCGGCACGGTCGAGCCGCGAGAACATGCCGAAACGCTCCAGATTGTTGCGCGTGCGCGGATGCAGCGCGACCACCAGCGGCAAACGCTCGGAAACGCGCTCGAGTGCAGCGAGAATGCCTTCGAGAACCAGCGGGTCGTCCACATTGGAAGGTCGATGCAGGGTGACCACGCCATAGCCATCGGCAATACGCGCCGGATCCAGGCCGGCCTCGCGCAGCAGCACGTCCGCGGGGACCGCCCTGGATCGACTGGCGAGCAAGCTGTCGATCATGACGTTGCCGACGAACACCACCCGCTCCTCGGCTATGCCTTCGCGCTTCAGATTGTCGAGCGCGTTGCGTTCGGTGGTGTAGAGCAGATCCGAAATCTGGTCGGTCAGCACCCGGTTGACTTCCTCTGGCATGCTCCGGTCGTTGCTACGCAGGCCTGCCTCCACATGAACCACCGGTACCCCGCGCTTGGACGCGACCAGGGCACACGCAATCGTCGAGTTGACGTCGCCGACGACGATCACCGCCCGCGCGCCATGCTCTTCGATAACCGGCTCGAAGCGCTTCATGATTTCCGCCGTCTGTACCGCGTGGGAGCCGGAACCGACCTCCAGGTTGATGTCCGGACGTGGTAACTCGAGATCGCCGAAAAGGCGATCATTCATCGCGCTGTCGTAGTGCTGGCCGGTATGCACCAGCATTGTTCGCAGCGCCGGCGAAACAGACGACAGCGCCCGCATGATGGGCGCCATCTTCATGTAGTTCGGTCGCGCACCAACCACGCACAGCACCGGCGCGGGCTGCGTGCGTACGGTATGGCCTCCCTGTTCAACCTTCACTGGACTTTTCCTCAGGTTCGTCTTGAGCGCGCACCGCCTGCAGCAGCTGCGTGAGAATATCGAGGATCGCGGCCATCGACTGTTCCATCGCCGCCAGTCTGGCCTCGATACGATCGGTCTCGAAGCGTCCTGCGGCTTCCGCCGCCTCATCGGCCATTCTGCCGGGCGCCCGGAGTCTGCTGACATCGATTGCCGCCGGGTCCAGCATACGTGTCGTCGCACCGCTGCGCATGACCGTTGATCTGCGCCCACCGTCGAACTCCAGTCGGAGTTCGTTGATGACCTCCTCTACGTTCGCCCGGGTCACCCGGTGACGATCGGCCAGATACGCCGATAACATCACGCGGTCGCACAAGCTGTTGATCTTGCGGGGGACACCACCGGAGTATGCGTAGATCGCGGTAAACGCGTCATCCTCGAACTGCGGATCGTTACGCCATCCGACATGACGCAGGCGATGCTCGATGTAGGCGCGCGTCTCCTCGGCATCCATCGGGCCGAGATGGTAGGAGGCGATCACCCGCTGCCGCAGCTGCTGCATCTGCGGGCTGCGCATGATGTCGCGAAACTCCGGCTGCCCAACCAGAAAGCTCTGCACCAGTGCATGATCTTCGATCTGGAAGTTCGAAAGCATGCGCAGTTCCTCGACCGCCGTTTCAGACAGGTTCTGCGCTTCGTCGACCACCAGCAGGGCGCGCTTTCCGTCCGCTGCCAGCGCCACGAAGTAGGTCTCGAGTGCAAGCAACACCCCCGCCTTGTCGAGTCCGCGCACCGGTACGCCAAACGCGGCGGCCACCATGCGCAGAATCTCGGTCTCGTCTACCTGTGTGCTGACCAGGCTCGCCGCCACCACCTTGCTTTGATCAAGGTGCTCGAGCAGGCTGCGCACGAGGGTTGTCTTGCCGGCGCCGATCTCGCCGGTCACGACGATAAACCCCTCGTTCTGGTGCAGACCATACTCGAGATACGCCATCGCGCGCCGATGTCCACGGCTGCCAAAGAAGAAGGCCGGGTCCGGGTTGAGTTGGAAGGGCTTGCCCCTCAGCTTGTAGAACGATTCATACATACGGTGCTCTCAAGAAGACATCGCGCCGCTTCGCCGCCTTTCCCCTCAGGGAGAGAAACGGCGTCAGCCGGTTCCGGGGACGCTCAGAAGCGGATCCCGACGTTACCGGTGACGAGATTCTCGGTGTAGTCGACGACCCCGCTTGCCCGGTTGTGCCGATAGGCCAGACTGCCCACGGTGCGGGGGCCGATGCGCGTATTGTACGAAAGCGATCCGCTGTATCGCCGGGTCTTGAGCCGCTCGCCGCTGCGCGCCTGGACTTCGGAGCCGGTCAGCCCCAATGCGATCGTACTCAACCCGGACACGCGGTGATTGAACGACAACGCAACCGATTCGGCACGTACGCGGTCCGCAGCGCTGAACAAGTCGTCCGAACGCAGCCCGGAGACACCACTGACGCTGGTGCGGTCCGAGCGCAGCAGCGACACCGACAGTGAGTTGCGCGCCCCGGCAAGGGTGAAACCACCCCGCAGCCGTCGATCGACGAAGCTGCTGCGGCTGATGAAATGGTCTCCGGTAAGCTGCAACTGCGCACGCAGGAACGCTTCGCGCTCGATCGGATCGGGCAGCAAGTCGATCAGCAACGGCGAATCGAACAGCAGGGCGAACTCCGGATCGCTGAAGATGCTGCCAAAACGTTGCGCGAACGAGGAGAGGTCGCGCCCAGCCGAAACAAACCAGGTCGACCGTGCGTGGCGGTGCTGCAAGGCGAGATCATATCCCGTGCCGAACTCCCGTTTCTCCATCGTGGCGCGGACCGAGGTCCTGACCGTCGGGAACCAGTCGAAGCCGCCACCATAGATGGTCGCACTGCCGCTCCCCCCTCCTTCGAAGTCGTTGCGTTCGTGTCCCAGAGTGCCGCGCAACTGCAATTGCTGATTGACGGCATAGGTCAGTATCCCCCGGTACGCTTCACGTACGTCCGTACGCTCGCCACCAACCCGGCCATCGCTGCGGCTATAGGTCAGCCCCCATCCAAGGGGGCCAAACATGCGCGCGCCGAACAACCCGGCGTCCCACTGCGACTGCCGCTGTCGCTGGGCGAGCGCAGCCCCGTCGACCCAGCGTGTGCGATGTCCGAGGCGTACGTTGGCAAATGTTCCCAACCCGAACTCGAGTCTCGGCGCCAGCGAATAGGTTCGCGTCTCGTTGCCGCGGTCTCCGCCGGTCACATCGTCGCGGTCCCGTCCGGTAAAGGGCGAGAGGTTGTCGCGTCCGATCGCGGAATCAGCGGAGATGAAGAACGTATTCTCGACGGCCTCTAGCTCGCCACTGGCCCGCAACCCGATGAAACTTCGATTGCTGTCGCTGTCGTTCTTGTAGACCTGGTTTCGCAGATCCGCAGCAAGACGCCCCGACAGTCTTCCCCGGTCGCGAGAAAGGTGGATGGACGGCGTGAGCTCTCCAATCCACTCCGAGCGGCCACTGGAATCGGTGCCGGAATTGTCGGTATAGGTCAGCCGCGCCTGCAACCCGGTGGAGACGTCAACCGACTGTGCTGCCGCCATGGAGGGCAGCAGCAGGGTTCCAGCAAGCAGTCCGACACAAGAAAGGAGGAATCCGCGCATGTCCGGCCTTTCAGGAAACCGCTTCCGGTCGGGAGGTCGTCGCGTGACCGTAACCATAGCCATATCCATATCCGTACAGGCCAGCGTGCTCGGACGCACTCGCCTTGTTGAGCAGCATGAGTTTGACGGGACAACTTTCGATGGTGGCCAGTGCCTGCTTGACCGCGCCATGGGTCGTGCGATTGGCTTCCACGACCAGAACGATCTGCCCCATGTGCGTCGCCAGCACGCGCGCTTCGGTGGTGGGTACCAGCGGTGGCGAATCAAAGATGATGATCCTGTCCGGATAACGCCCCGCGATCTCCGACAGCATTCTCGACATGGCATCGGAAGCGATCAGTTCGGTCGCTTTGGGATGCGGCATGCCGGCGGGAAGAATCGCGAGCTTCTCGACGTTGGTGCGCAACAGCACGTCGGCCAGATTCGGAACCTCGCCCAACAGAACGTCCATCAGTCCCCGCTCGTTCGGAAGCCCCAGCTTGGTGAGAATCGACGGTTTGGAAAAGTCCGCATCGACCAGGAGCACCGTGAAATCCAGCTCCATCGCCATGCTGATGGCGAGGTTGATCGCCGAAAAGGACTTCCCCTCGCCTGGCAACGCACTGCTGATCATGATCATGTTGCCATTGACGACCGGTGCCGCACCCTCGCCCTTGGCGTTGCGAATCAACGGACGTTTGATCACGCGAAACTGTTCGGCAAGCAGGGACTTCGGCTTGTCGGGTGTAACCATGCCGCTGGCCGCAAGACGTGCGAGATCGATTTCGACGAACTTGGGCGACGCCTGTGCGACCGAAGGCTGTTGCGGATCGACCGTGGATGCGCCGACCGCCTCGTCATCCGTCTTGGCCGCAAGGACGGCTGATGCCGCCGATGAGTGCGTCACTGTGGCCGCATCGGGCGCACGCACCGCCCCCCCCTGTGCGGCAGCCTCTTCTCGCACCTCCACGTCGTCCACCAGGGGGTGGTCGTCGGAACCAGGAGTCAGTCCACGTTTGAGGGCTGCATCGTGCGGCGGAAGACGCCCCCCTGCCTGAGGGGTTTCGGCCGCTCGCGCAGCGGCCGTGGTCTCGGGCTCGGCGTCACCGCCGGCCCGCTTCAGTTGCTCCAGTCTCTCGACTGCCTTCTCGATCAGACTCATGCTCCCCCCTAACCCTGCAGCATCTGGATCGCCAGCGTCGCCGCGCCTATGCCAGCCGCGAGCAGCAAGGACAGGGTGGAAAACGCGAACATCCCGAATCGTCGCGCGCGTATCATCGCCCGATCAGGCACCAGGGAAACCGCGCCAAGCATCGGCATGCCGGACACCGTACGGAGCATCCGCGAGTCGATCACGGTCGGACGCAACTGCGCGAGCAAAAAGGTCAACGCGATCCCTGCCCCCATTGCGGCAATCCCGGCAAGCGGCACCAGCGCCATCCGGTTGGGTGCGGATGGGCGGCTCGGCAGGCTCGGGGGATCGATCACCCGGAAATCGCCCGCGCCCGACTGGGCATCGAGCCGCGCGGTGAGTTCCGCGGACTCACGACGCGCCACCAATTCGTCGTAGTTGCGTTTATGCACCGCATAATCCCGATTGAGCTGTGCCTGCTCGGCCTCGATCTGCGGCAGCAATTCCGCGCGCTCGCGCAGGAACTCCACCCTCGACTGGATCTCCTCCACCCGCGCCTGCAGCGAAGCGACCCGCGCCTCGGCATTGGACAAGGAAATGCGCATCTGCTGAAACACCGGATTGGCATCAAGCGATCCATACTGCTCTCCCATCATGGAATTCATGATATCGAGCTCCTGGCGCCTTTGCTCCTGCAGCGATTCGATCACGCGGCGCGTACCGATTACGTCCGGATGCTGATCGGTATACCGTAGCAGCAATCCGTCCAGACTCTCTTCGAGCGCCTCGATGCGACGATCGAGATCGGGAATGGACTGGTTTGTCGCCCGATTGGTCTGCGGCAACAGCACAGGCTCCTCCCCCGCGATCTGACGCTGCAGCGAAGCCCGGATCTGCTCGGCCTCGCGAAGCTCCAGCTGCGACTGAGCGAGTTGCTGATTGAGCGACGCGATCTGCGACACGAAATCGCGCTGACCGTCACCGAGCAACGCCATGTTGCGCAACCGGAAGTCCTTCAGGCGATTCTCGGCCTCGACCAGACGCTGCTCATAACTCATGATCTGGTTTTCGATGAACCTGCGCGCCTCATCGGTACCCTGACGCTGCGACACCAGACCAGACTCGACGAACAGCGACACCAGCGCCTGCACCACTCGCTGGGCACGCTGCGGATCCTCATCCATGTACGACAGCGTGAAGATGTTTGCCGCACTGCGCCCCCCGCCACCACCAATGCGCAGATCACGCTGCAGCTTGGAAATGAGCGCTGAGCGTTCAGCATCGGAACTCACCGTCAGATCGAGATCGGCCATGGTGACGAGTTTCTCGACATTGGGACGCGTGATCAGCGTTCTGCTCAGAATCTCGACCTGCTGATCCATGTTCGGCTGGATCGCGAGGCCACGCATCAGCGGACGCAACACCGACTGGGTATCGACGAACACGCGCGCAGACGAGCGGTACTGATCCGGCATCTGATACACGAACACCACGCCACCAACGGCGACCACCCACGCCAGTGCCAGGCCCCACCATCGATAACGCCACATACCTCGAAGGTATGCAATGACCTGGGAAATCAGTTCTTCCATGGCACCTACTCAGTTGATTCGGCTCCTTCAGAACCAGCTCTGCGGAATGATCAACACGTCGCCCGGTCGCATCTCGACGTTGGCCGAGACGTCACCGCGTTTGATCAGATCGTTGATCCTGACCCTGTATTGCTTGTTGCCTTCCGCCGTGCGGAGAATCGTCGCGCGGTTACCGGCTGCGAAATCTGTGACCCCACCGACGGCGATCATGACGTCCAGCAAGGTCATGTTCTGCGAATACTGCAGAACCTGCGGTTGCGCCGCCTCTCCGATGACGCGGATCTGCTCGCTGTAGGGACCGCGGAATCCCGTCACGATCACCGTCACCACGGGCTCGCGGATGAACTTGGACAGCTCCTCTTCGATGTCACGCGCCAGGGTCGTCGAATCCTTGCCCATTGCCGGCAGATCTTCGACCAGCGGCGTGGTGATCTTGCCGTCAGGACGGACAGGTACGGACATCGACAGTTCCGGATTACGCCAGACGACGATATTGATCGAGTCACCCGGCCCGATCACGTAGTTGTAATCCGAATCCGCCGCCAGGGTCGGCGCAGGCGGATACTTGCTCGCGCAACCGGCAAGCAGCAGCAAAAGCATGGCGCACGACAGCCACCACACACCACGCCCGGAAGTCGTCCTCATCCAATTCATCGTCGGAATCCCCTTTTCAAAATCGCGATTGACCGAAGCGCGGCGAACGCCCTGCCTCCCCACCCTGCATCCGAACTCCCTCTCGTTTCATATTAGAACGTCGAAACAAGATTACACAACCGCTTACAGCGGCCCGGAGGGCGCTCAACTATATTCGGTTCCGGATTGTAGCCGAAGTGACCTGCAACACGAGCCAAGCATACATTGTTGTCATCGATTGCACCCGCTCCGGCACCGCTCACCACAGGGGAAACCGAGTGAACACCGGCCCATGCCTGGAAGACCCACGAAATCCGCTCATTGCTCTGACGAAGAGTCCGTCACACGCCACCGTACCGAATACAGCTTACCCTTCATGCGGAGAAGACGCCACAGGCAACATCACCCTGCATTTGCCGTCAAACGACCTCGTGACGCACTCACCCGAAGCGACAGGCACCTTTCCGCATCGAACGCCACCGGCCATCGATTCACCAACCGACAGATTGGTCTGTTTCGACCCACGTGGCTATCAGATTCGCATCGCCTCCGGCAACCCGGATCTGGAGATGCAGGCAGCAGAGCTGGTCAACACCCTTTACGGTGCCCGGGGACTACGTCTGGCGGGCGGTATTCGCGGCGTTCGCGACACGCACCGTACGACGCTGGCAGCATGCGATGGAGATCAAGTGATCGGAACCCTCACGCTCGGCGTGGACTCTGCCTCCGGCCTGCTCGCAGACGAGCTCTATGCCGATCAACTGAACACGATGCGATCATCCGGTCGCAGACTCTGCGAGGTCACCGCGCTGGCCGTTTCGCAAGAACGCAGTGACACCCGTTTGCTGGCGAGACTGTTCAACATTGCCTACCTACTGGCACACCCGATCCACGGCATGACCGATCTGGTTGCAGAGGTTCATCCTCGCCACGCCGGATTCTATCGAAAATTGATGAACTACCGTATCGCAGGGCCCGTCCGTACCTGCCCGCGTGTCCGTGCGCCAGCGGTATTGATGCATCTGTGCCTGCAGCAGGCGAAAACCCAGATTCAGCGCCATGCGGGTCAGGTGAACGCCAACGAACGCAGCCTCTATCGCCATTTCATCGCACCTCACGCGCAGCACGAACTCCTTTGCCGCTTGAGACCCAAATCTTGCTGATGCAATGGGCTGGGGCGCGTAATACCCCGCACGTGTCGTTTGATTCTCACAACACGCTTGAACAACAAGGCCGTCGACACCTTGCCTGGCGAGCGCCTGTATTCGGAACACGGCCGCCGCGCTACCCGCAAACACTCAACACTCGCTCTTGTTTAATCTTGTTTAAAGCAGGACAGCAAAAAAGCAAAAAGGGCGCCGAAGCGCCCTTTCATTGTTTCAAACCGTCAGGAGACGATTAGAACGCGTGACGCACGCCCAGATCGAAACGGTTGCGATACGGAACGTCCATGCGGTAGTCAGCAGCGGTCAGGTCGCCGCTACGACGCGCAAAGTTGGTGTACAGGTAGGTGCGGCTGGACAGGTTGTGCTGATAGCCGAGCGCCCACTGCTTGGAGGTGTTGTCAGCTTCGCGCTCCTTGGAGTGCACATAGGACAGCTTGACAGCACCAGCGTCGCTCACCGGCACGGTAGCGCCGAGCAGCCAGCTGCGCTTGTCAACGATGTTGGACGCTTTGCGGGTACCATAGACGGCAGCCAGCTTCACTGCGCCGAAGTCATACGCACCGCCAAGATCCCACACTTTGGTGGCCGTTGCGCCGGAGGCGTCGGACTTGATGCGGTGATAGTTCAGCTGAACATCCAGCGGGCCGTTCGTGTAGCGCGGGGAAACCGCCCACACCTTGGCATTGCCAGCGTCTTTTTGAACTTCCTGACCACCGGCGTTGAGCGAATGCGCAACGACGACGTTAAAGCCGTTCATGTTCGGGCTGACGTAAGCGATGGTGTTGTCCAGACGGGAATCGTGCATCCAGCGGTCGCCACCGGCGGCGCTACCGGCACCGTTACGGATGCCGAACGGATCCAGGCGAGACAGCATGGAGTGCTGCGGGGTGTACTGGCGACCCAGAGCCACCGTACCGAAACCACCGCTCAGGGACACGAAAGCCTGGCGATGGAACTGCAGCGAGGAATCGGGCGCGCCGGTATCCACGTTGAAACCCTGCTCGAGCACGAAACCAGCCTTCAGGCCGTTACCCAGGTCTTCGGTACCACGGAAACCGATACGGCTGCCGTTGTCGAGACCGGAGTCCAGACCGGTACGGCTCTTGGCGCCGCTGACGGTGGAGCTGGAACCGTGCTGAATACCAATATCAACGATACCGTAGATGGTAACGTTGGACTGAGCCATCACCGGCGCAGCCATCAGACCAGCAACCGCCAGTGCAATCAGCTTCTTCTGCATGAATTTCTCCTCTAGTTTGAAGTTGAAACCAGCGCACAGCTGGTCCGACTTACCTCTCGATTGAGAAGTTGGAGCCATTTTGCAAAGCGCACCCAACCCATGCAAGCAAGAACCGTCAAAAAGCGATGTTTTGCCCGATGAATGTTGCAAGCTTGCAACAAGCGCACGAAAGCCTGGCTGCCTTATACTTGAATCATGCGCACCAAAACCGAGGACCTGACGCAATGGCTGCAGTCCCAGCCCGATCTCCGGCTGGCGATTCTGTTCGGGTCACTTGCGCGGGGGACCGCACGTGCCGACAGCGACATCGACATCGCGGTACTGGCCAAACGGCCGCTCGATGCCGAACGCAAGATGGCGTTGATCGAAGGCATCGCCAACCTGACCGGACGCCCCGTCGATCTCGTCGACTTGGCACGCATCGGTGAGCCATTACGCGGTGAAGTGCTGAAAGGCCAGCGCCTGTTCGGCAGTGATGCCGATTTCGCAGAACAGGTGCTGCGTCACATCTATGACAATGAAGACTTCGTACCTATTCAGCGACGCTTGCTGGCTGAACGGAGAAAGCAATGGCTGGGATGATCGCCGAAAGAAAACTCGAATCGCTGATGCGCTGCATTGCCCGCGTGCGCGATCGCTGTCCGCCGGGCGTGGAAGATCTCATGCGCGACATTGACGCACAGGATATTCTGTCACTCAATCTGACTCGGGCGGTACAGCTGTGCGTGGACATCGGCGCGCAACGGCTGTCACAAACTTCGGGGGCGACCCCGGGCACGATGGGCCAGACGTTCACCGAGTTGTCTGCGCAGGGCATCATTCCGGCGGATCTCGCAGAGCGGATGCGGCGCGCGGTGGGATTTCGAAACGTGGCGATTCACGAATACGACGAAATCGACTGGCAGATCGTACATGCGATCGCAACCCGTCATCTGACAGATTTCGAAGCGTTTGCGCGTGTCATGGCGTGCGACCTTACGGATTGATGCGCTTCCGTACTGGAACCTCCTCGTCCGGCGTGAAGCTCGCCAGCGCGTTGCTGGATTTGAGCATTACCGAGGTTCTTGACCTGCCCCTGCCCGCGCCATACTGATATTGGCGGTCGCCAGACGCCCCGAGAAGCATCGACGCGGAACCCTTTTCGATGTTTAGCACTCTCACGCAGCGAGTGCTAAAATAAGCATCAAGGAGGGAACGCACACATGAGCCAAGTCCTGTCTCTGCCGATGCCCGGTGCCGTTGGCAGCATCGACCAGTACATCCAGAGCGTAAATCGCATCCCGTTGCTCACCGAACAGGAAGAGCACGATCTGGCCACTCGCCTGCGCGACGAAGGCGATGTGGATGCCGCGCGCAAGCTGGTGATGTCGCATCTGCGTCTGGTCGTGGCAATCGCCCGTGGCTATCTGGGCTACGGGCTCCCCCACGCCGACCTGATCCAGGAAGGCAACATCGGCCTGATGAAGGCGGTCAAGCGCTTCGATCCGGACCGCGGCGTGCGTCTGGTGTCGTTCGCGATCCACTGGATCAAGGCCGAAATCCACGAGTTCATCATCCGCAACTGGCGACTGGTCAAGATCGCCACCACCAAGGCGCAGCGCAAGCTGTTCTTCAACCTGCGCAGCATGAAGAGCGACACCGGCACGCTCAACCATGACGAGGTCCGTGTCGTGGCCGACCAGCTCGGCGTCAAGCCGGAAGAGGTGGTCGAGATGGAAACCCGCATGAGCGGGCGCGACATGCCACTGGACGGCGGCAACGACGATGACGACGAGCGCTTCGCGCCGATCGCCTATCTGCCCGATCCCCACGCAGAACCGTCGGAGGTGCTCGAACGCGCGCAGCTCGCGCGCCTGCAGGACGAAGGCTTGCGCAGCGCGCTGGCCAGCCTCGACGAACGCAGCCAGGCCATCGTTCGCCGCCGCTGGCTCACCGAGGGGGATAGCGCGACCTTGCACGAGCTGGCAGCGGAATACGGCGTCTCGGCCGAGCGCATCCGCCAGATCGAAGCCAAGGCGATGCAGAAGATGCGGGGATTGCTGCAGGCGTAGGGTATCAGGATACCTTCTATTTCCCGGCGAGCAGTTGCCGAATATCCGCGGCGATGACGTCTGCCTCTTCACCGTGGCGGACGTACAACCTCAACCTGCCCTCAGGATCGAACAAATACGTGCCGGCGGAGTGGTCGATGGTGTAGTTCATGCCGCTGGTGTCGCCCGCCTTGCGGTAGAAGATGCGGAACTCACGCGCCACCTCGGCGGTTTGCTCCAGCGTTCCGTACAACCCCAGAAAGCGCTCGTCGAACACCGGCACGTAGTGGGCCAGCAACGCCTCGGTGTCCCGCTCGGGATCGACCGTGACGAACAGCACCTGCACGCGATCGGCGTCATCGCCAAGTGACTGCATCACCTCGCTCATCGTCAGCATGCTGCTGGGGCAGACGTCGGGGCATTGCGTGAAGCCAAAGAACAAGGTGACGACCTTGCCCCGGAAATCCTCCAGCGTGCGCGGCCGGCCATGGTGGTCGGTCAGCGCGAAGGATTCGCCGTAGTTGGCGCCGGTGATGTCGGTGCTGCGGAAAGTGGGCTCGGAAGAACCCGAACAGGCGGCGATGAGCAGGGATGCCGCCGCCAGCATCGAAACAAACAAACGTGACATGCAAGCCTTTACTCAGAATTTCAGGTAATGATCCGTCAGAAGCGCGGCGAAGAGCAAGAACAAATACAGGATCGAGTAGCGGAAGGTCCGTCGCGCCAGGGCATCACTGTAGTCGACATACAGCCGCCAGGCGTGACGCAGGAACACCGCCCCCAGGGCGACCGCGGCGCCAAGATACAACGCGCCACTCATCCGCGTCGCGAACGGCAGCAGCGTGACGCCGAACAGAATGCAGGTATAGAGCAGCACCGACAGGCGCGTGAACTTCGAGCCGTGGGTGACCGGCAACATCGGCAGCCCCGCCCTGGCGTAGTCCTCTGTGCGATACAAGGCGAGCGCCCAGAAATGGGGGGGCGTCCAGGCAAAGATGATCAGAAACAGCAACAGCGCATCAGCCGTCACCTCGCCGGTGACCGCAGCCCAGCCGAGCACGGGCGGCATGGCGCCGGATGCACCGCCGATCACGATGTTCTGGGGAGTACGCGGCTTGAGAAACATCGTATAGACCACTGCATAACCGACGAAGGTCGCCAGCGTCAGCCACATCGTCAGCGGATTCACCCACTCGTACAGGATGAGCAGGCCACCGCCCCCGAGCAGCAACGCGAACACCAGCGTTTCCCCGCCACTCAGCTCTCCACGCGGCAGTGGACGGGCACGGGTGCGCGCCATGCGGGCATCGATGCTGCCCTCGATCAGACAGTTGATCGCCGCCGCCGCACCCGCGACGAACGCAATGCCGAGCGTCGCCGCGAGCACGACACCGGGGTCGGGCAAGCCCAGCGGTACGGCGAGAAACATGCCGATGATCGCGCAGAAGACGATCAGCGTATTGACCCGCGGTTTGGTCAGCACGTAAAACGCGTGCAGCCGTCGCCCCAGAGCCTGTCGGTCAAATGTGAGATCTCTCGTGTTCTGTGCGTTCATCATTTCTCCTCGCTCAAGAAATCGCCGACCTCAGGCCTGCCAGGGTGGAGAGAACGACATCGGCCGCTCTCCATGGGTTCGCGCGGCGGCTTCAACCGGGCTGGCACCGCTCAATCGCCAACTGACGCCGACCATCACCAGCACCAGCAGGGCCGCGCCCGCGTTATGCGCCGCCGCCAGCCACAACGGCAGGCTGAAGATCACGTTGGCGACCCCGATCATCAGCTGTAACACCACCGCCCCCAGCAGCAACACCCCCACCGGCCGCGTCGCCGCTCGGCGCGACAGGCCCCAGGCCAGCGCGAACAACAAGCCGCCGGCGATCAACGCACCAATCCGGTGCATCCAGTGAATCGCGGTCAAGGCTTCGAGGGACAGCAACTCGCCTTCCGGCGTCATGCCGAGTTCGCGTACGACATGAAACGCATTCGCGTAATCGGCGTTTGGCCACCAGCTTCCGTGGCAGGTCGGAAAATCGGTACAGGCAAGCGCCGCGTAGTTGGTGCTCACCCACCCGCCGAGCGCAATCTGCACCACCAGGGCAGTGAACGCGGCCCAGGCAAGCACACGCGTTCCGGGTGAAACCATCACGCGCGGCACACGATAGGCGCGCAGAGCAAGCCACGCCAGCAAGCCGAGCACGGTCATCCCACCCAGCAGATGCGCCGTGACGATGGCCGGCTTGAGCAAAAGCGTAACCGTCCACATGCCGAGCAAGCCCTGAAACACCACCACACCAACCAGCGCGCCGGCGGCAACCGGCGCCGCTCCCGCCTGCCCGCGAGCCCGCCACGCGATGGCCGCGATCGCGATGATCAGCAATCCCAGGCCGGAAGCGAGGTAGCGGTGAATCATTTCCTTCCAGGCCTTGGGCATGCTCACCGGTCCATAGGGATCGGCTCGCCAGGCTTCGTGAATCTGCTCTGCTGCCTGGGTCGGCGTGAGCTTGCCGTAACAGCCGGGCCAGTCCGGACAGCCCAGGCCGGCATCGGCAAGCCGAACGTACGCGCCAAACACGACGACAACCAAGGTCAGCAACAATGAAACGACGATGATTCGGCGATACAGCACCATCATGGCGTGCGCACTCCCTCTCTGCTTATCCTGTCAGCGACGTTCCCCGTCACTTGCTTCACCGCGGTCATGAAACGCCGCCGACCTCCTTCAACGCCGATTCGGTCCTGCCGAACCCAGCCATGCCCTGACGGCGCTCTCCCCAGCCGGAATATTTCAGCAGACGCTGCACGTCCTTGATCACGAGCTTGATCTCAGGCTGTTCGGGAAAGCGCATCATGACGTTGCCAAGTGGGTCGACGAGATACACGTGCCGCCCCTGTTCGTTACCGGGAAAGTGTGTCAGCCACGTCGAATCGGCGCGCGCGACGAGCAGTCCGGGGTGCTGTTGCAACAACTCCGCAGCCGGCTGACCATCGTCGGCCACCAGCCACAACCGGGACACTCGCTCCATCTGCTTGCCCTGGGCGAGACGTGTCTGCCGGGTCGCATACAGCGCTGCCCGACACGCGTCGTCGCACGCCGAGGTGCCGACGTAGACCAGCGTCCAGTGGCCGGTGACCGCGCCGCGATCGAGCGTACCGCCCACAGCTGCAAACATGCCATCTTCGCCAACCGGGGGCTTCGAGGCTGTCGAAGACACGTTAACAGCATCTTCCGAACCAGCTTCCCGCAGGGCAACTGGCAACGTCTCCCCGACTGCGGTCAACACGACGTCCGGCAACGGCGATGGCACGATCAACTCGCCGTAGTTCACGGTCCCCCGGGGCTGCCACACGAAGAACGCAAAATAGGACGCAAGCACCGGAACGGTACACACCAGTATCAAGGCCACCAGCGTTACGCGCGCCTTAAGCTGTTTTCGATCGAGTCGCATCTGATCTGCCGGCATGAGCCGTTCCTCCCCTCAGTCCCCTGAACACATAAAAGCCGGTCAATGCCAGCGCAAGCACCGCAAACGAGTACCACTGCAAGGCGTAGCCGCGATGGCGGTCCTCACCGGTATCGGGTCGGGGCCAGTCACGAACGAGGCCATCATCCGCCGCCGAATCCTGTTGCACGATCCAGCCACGCACAGGGATGCCCGACCACTCGCGATATTGCGCAAGATCGAGGTATTGCCACAGCGTGCCCTCCCCTGCCGTCGCCGCCAGCGTAAAGGGAGACGCCTCCGGCACCCGCGCCAGGCCGCGCAGATCCAGCCGCCCATCGGCCGTTGGCACTTCGGGCAGATGGGCGCGGTCGGCTCCCATCGGCACCCAGCCACGGTTGACCAGTATCCAGATCTCCGTGGTGCCTTGCGTGCCCTGATGCGTCGTGGCGACTTCGCGGTCGCCGCCATCCAGGCTCATCGGCGTCAGCACGTGATAGCCCGGGCGACCGTTGTACACGCGGTTGTCGAGGTAGATGGTCGCCTCCGGATACCACTCCCCTTCCAGCGCCACCGCCACCCAGTCCGGCGTCCAGCCTGCGTCCGCCGCCTCCCGCCGGATCAACTCCCGAGCCGCCACCGCATCACGCTCGGCAGCGAGTTCGATCCGCTCGCGCATGTCCCGTTTCTCGGCGGCGCGGCCCGTCTGCCAGTTGCCCAGCATCACCGTCAGCACGGCCACCGCGACTCCGGCGATGACCGGAATGGGGTGCAGGCGGAACGCGTTCATGCGCCGCCGCATACCCCTCCCCACGCGGGCACACGCCCCAGTTGATCCTGATTCAAGACAAAACGCGAAAATCGCGCGACAATCCCTGCGGAGTAAGAAAACATCCGACCCTGCGCGCCAACGGGCCCAAGCGCACCGAGCAAGGCAAAAAAAGGCCCGCTTCCCCGGAGACCTGTCATGCGCATTCTCGTGATCCTCGCCCTCGTACTCATCGTCGCCAGCCTTGGGTCCGCCCTGGTGTTCCTGATCCGCGACAAGGGCGGTAGCACGCGCACCGTGCGCGCACTGGCGCTGCGGGTAGGCCTTTCGATTGGCCTCTTCCTGCTGCTGATGATCGGCTTCGCATCCGGGCTGATCACCGGCAAGTTATAGGCATCCACCCGCATCGCATGTAATTCCGTCAAAGCCAGTACACCACCACGAACAGGATCAGCCAGACCACGTCGACAAAGTGCCAGTACCACGCCGTCGCCTCGAACGCAAAATGATGATCGGCGCTGAAATGTCCGGCATGAATGCGGAAGTACATCACCGCCAGCATGATCGCGCCAATGGTCACATGCAGACCGTGAAAGCCGGTCAGCAGATAGAACGTGGATCCGTAAATGCCCGAGTCCAGGCGCAGATTAAGATCCGAGTAGGCGTGAAAATACTCGTACATCTGGAAGCCCAGAAAAATCACCCCGAGGGCAATGGTCAGTAACAGCCCCTTCTTCAACTGCTCCCGGTTGTTCTTCAGCAAGCCATGGTGCGCCCAGGTCAGCGTGGCGCCCGAGGTCAGCAGCAACAAGGTATTGAAGGCGGGAATACCCCAAGCGCCCATCGGCGTAAAGGCCTCATATGCGATCGGCCCCGCCGTCGGCCAGGTCGCATCGGTGAACTGCGGCCACAGCAGCTCCAGATTGTCACCGCTCGACAGCCAGGGCACGCTCAGCACCCGGGCATAGAACAGCGCCCCGAAAAAGGCGGCGAAGAACATCACTTCCGAAAAGATGAACCAGCCCATCGACCAGCGAAACGAGAGATCGACCCGCTTGCCGTACTTGCCGGTCTCGGATTCCTTGATCACCTGCCCGAACCAGCCGAACAGCATGTAGATCAGCAGCGCGACGCCCAGAAAGAACACCAGCGGTCCGGGACCGACCCGGTTCAGCCACATCACCGAGCCCGCGCCGAACAGCAGCAATGCGATGGAGCCGTAAATCGGGTACTTCGACGGCTCGGGCACGAAATACTTGTCCAGTGCCTGGTTCATGGATTCACCCCCTGTTCATTGCGACATTGCGACGACCACACGGACGAAAGCGACGATCGCCAACACGAAAATCACACCCCCGAGCACGCCGGTAAAAATCACCGCGCGCGGATCGAGGGACGCCACGTCCCGCTGATAATCGCGACGCCGACGCACGCCGAGGAACGCCCACAGCACCGCCCTCACCGTTGCCCAGAAACCCGCCCTACGCTGCTCGACCACACCCCCTCCTTCTCCTTCGGCGCCACCCGTTCCGACCGGGGATCACACCGCCAGATCGGCCAAGCGTGCCCGGGAAAACTCTGGAACGGGTGATCCGGTCATCTCCATCCCGCTTCGAGCCTCCCCCCTGGAGCACATTCCGGCGAGTTCAAGAGCCCGCTCCCCTCGCGCCGCTTTCCGCCCCTGGCGCGCTGGCGGTGCGTCTCCCCGCGATCTCGAAGAAAGTGTAGGACAGCGTAATGACGTTCACATCGGCGGGTAGATCCGGATCAAGCACGAAGGCGACCGGCATCTCGCGACGCTCTCCCGGCTCCAGCGTTTGCTGCGTGAAGCAGAAGCAGTCCATCTTCATGAAATACTGTCCCGCCCGTTGCGGCCCGTAGCTCGGCACGGCCTGCCCGGTCACCGGTTCGTCACGGGTATTGGCCACCTCATAGGTGACGACCGCCAGCTCGCCGGGATGAACGCGCAACACGTTCTGCAGCGGACGAAAACTCCATGGCAGATCGTGAATGTTGGCGTCGAACTCCACCGTAATCGTGCGCGACGTATCGACCTGGGTATTCACCACCCGATCCGGCTGAAGAATGTTATTGATGCCGGTGACCTCACAGATCTTCTCGTAGAACGGCACCAGCAGGAATCCGAAGCCGAACATCGCCGCCGCCCCGATCAGCAGCCGCACCAGCAGCCGGCGATTCTCGGCAGCCACCGCACTCATGATCCGAACACCTTGTACTTGATGATCACCACCAGATAGAAAGCAACGGCAATCGCGCCAAAAAACAGACCGGTACGGATGTTGCGCTTGCGTCTGGGGTCGGTCATGCGCCCTGCCTCCGGCAAAGTTGGACCACCTCCACCGGAGTGCTGCGCGCCCTCCGGGGTGGTGTCGTCGATCTCGGGATGCGCGATCGCGGCATTCACATTCGCCACACTGGCGCTTACGCCGTTCATCTGCAAGCCTCCCCTGGCTGCGTCGCCGGAAACGCTCACTTCACCACCGGCGCTTCTTCAAAGGTGTGGTGCGGTGCCGGAGACGGCACGGTCCACTCCAGCCCTTCAGCGTCTTCCCAAGAGCGCGCCGCAGCCTTCTCGCCACCACCACGGGCCGCCTTGATCACCACCCACAGGAAGATCAGCTGCGACAGGCCGAAACCAAACGCGCCGATGGTCGCGAGCATGTTGAAGTCGGCGAACTGCAGGGCGTAATCGGGCACCCGGCGTGGCATGCCGGCCAGGCCGAGGAAGTGCATCGGAAAAAAGGTGATGTTGAAAAAGATCAGCGAGGACCAGAAGTGCAACTTGCCGATGCGCTCATCCGGCATGCGCCCGGTCCACTTCGGCAACCAGTAGTAGGCGCCCGCATACAGCGAGAACAACGAACCAGCCACCAGCACGTAATGGAAGTGGGCGACCACGTAATAGGTGTCATGAATCTGGATGTCGATCGGTGCAATCGCGCAGATCAGGCCGGTGAAGCCGCCCATCGTGAACACGAAGATGAACCCGGTGGCCCACAGCATCGGCGTCTCGAACGTCATCGAACCACGCCACATCGTCGCGATCCAGTTGAACACCTTGACGCCGGTCGGCACCGCGATAAGCATCGTCGCGTACATGAAGAACAACTGTCCCGCCACCGGCATGCCGGTGGTAAACATGTGGTGCGCCCACACCACGAAGGACAGGATCGCGATCGACGATGTCGCATACACCATCGATGCGTAGCCGAACAAGGGTTTGCGCGCGAAGGTCGGGATGATCTGACTGACGATGCCAAACGCCGGCAGAATCATGATGTAGACCTCGGGGTGCCCGAAGAACCAGAAGATGTGCTGGTACAACACCGGATCACCACCACCGGCGGCATTGAAGAAGCTGGTGCCGAAATGGCGGTCGGTGAGCAGCATGGTCACCGCGCCAGCGAGCACCGGCATCACCGCGATCAGCAGATAGGCCGTGATCAGCCACGTCCAGCAGAACAGAGGCATCTTCATCATCGTCATGCCGGGGGCGCGCATGTTGAGGATGGTGACGACGATGTTGATCGCACCCATGATCGAGCTGATACCCATGATATGGATGGCGAAGATCGCCATGTCCATGCCCATGCCCATCTGGATCGACAGCGGTGGATACAGCGTCCATCCCGCTGCGGTCGCGCCGCCGGGCACAAAGAACGAACCCACCAGCAGAATTGCCGCCGGTGGCAACAACCAGAAGCTCCAGTTGTTCATCCGTGCAAAGGCCATGTCCGAGGCCCCGATCATCATCGGGATCATCCAGTTGGCGAAGCCGACGAAGGCCGGCATGATCGCACCGAACACCATCACCAGACCGTGCAGCGTGGTGAGTTGGTTGAACAGCTCCGGTTCGACCACCTGAAGGCCGGGCTGGAACAGCTCCGCCCGGATCGTCAGCGCCATCACGCCCCCCGCGAGGAACATGATGAAGCTGAAGATCATGTACATCGTGCCGATGTCTTTGTGGTTGGTCGTGGTGATCCAACGCATCAGCCCGGTCGGGCCATGATGATGGTCATGCAACTGATCGGGGATTACCGCCGCCATGCTGCCTCCTCCGCTTGCCGGCAGGGCGGGCACGCCATGCCAGTTCTTGGGTTGCTACCTTGCATCCACTTGCGATCCGCCGAGCGCCCTCCCGCCACCACCGATGGCCCGGCAAGGTCTTTCCATGGATCGCCTCGTATTGATACCTTACTGGGCCGGATCAACCATCCCGCGCCGCCGCCACCTCTTCGGGCATGACCGCGTCGCCCGTGTCATTGCCCCAGCTGTTGCGAAGATACGTGGTGACCGCCGCGATCTCGGCATCCGACAACTGCGCACCAAAGGCCGCCATCGCCGTGCCAGGCTTGCCCTTGATCACCATTTCCAGCAACGGCCCGTGATCGCCCTTGACCAGTTCGGACCCCATCAGCGCCGGAAATGCCGGCGGCAAGCCTTCACCGCTACCCTGATGGCAGGCCACGCAGTGGGCGCCATAGACCTGCTCGCCACGCTCGACCAGCGCCGCCATATCCCAGTCTCGCTCGTCGGCAGCCGCCTGCGCGTCGCTGTCGGTTTGCACACTCGCGACCCAGTCGGCGTACTGCGCGGCGGACACGACATGCACTTCGATGGGCATGTAGGCATGGTCACGCCCGCACAACTCGGCACAGACCCCCCGGTAAATGCCCTCGCTCTCCGCACGGAACCAGGTATCGCGAATGAAACCAGGAATGGCGTCCTGCTTCACGCCGAACGCAGGAACCCACCACGAATGGATCACGTCGTTGGCGGTGATCAGCATGCGTACCTTGGCGCCGACCGGAACGACCAGCGGGTTATCGACTTCGAGCAAGTAATGTTCGCCCTTTTCTTCCTCGCCCAGAATCTGGGCGCGTGGCGTGGCCAGGTTGGACATGAAACGAATGCCTTCACCTTCACCATGAATGTAGTCATAGCCCCACTTCCACTGGTATCCGGTGGCCTTGATCGTCAGATCCGGATCCGAGGTATCCTTCATGGCGATGATGGTCTTGGTGGCAGGCCACGCCATGCCAAGCAGGATGAACACCGGAATGATGGTCCATACCACCTCCACCGTGGTGTTCTCATGAAAGTTCGCGGCAACCGCGCCACGGGACTTGCGGTGCTTGAAGATCGCCCAGAACATCACACCGAATACGGCGATGAAGATGACCAGACAGATGATCAGCATCAACGTGTGCAGATCATAGATATCCGAAGCGATTTCGGTGACCGGCGGTTGAAAGTTATAGCGGCTTTGCGCAAAAGCGTTTTGCGCAACGAAAAACAACACGGACAGTGCAGCCAGACGACCCGGAAGACTCATGTGCCAACCCCCATGCGGTCCGATTTGCGGCAAGTCACGAAAACCGACCTTTCACCCGTCGACGGCAGCATCCATGTCGACTACCCCGGGGGGGTTGTCTCCTCCATCCCTAAGGCGCGAAAGGTTTTAACACGCAATCCTTTCGAAATCTTGTATACGCGCGGTTCTTCGCCTGCTTGAAAGGATCATGCCATAGCCGATTCGACGCCCGCAAGGCGATTTTTTGATAAAAATCAATATGCTGCATAGCAATATATGCTAACGATCGAATTCGTTCCGGGATTGCTGGGTTTCATGCTGCGACAACGCTCGAAAATTTCGCAACGCAACAGAAAACCCTTTTTCGTCAATGGGATTGCTTGCCAATTCAGGGTGCCGCGGCGAAACGACGACTCAACCAGCGTACTCCTGCGCCGATGACAGGCAGCTTGGCGTACAACTCCTCCGCCGCATCCCAGTAGTCGCGATGCAGAATCACTTTCGCTCCGGGATCAAACTCGAGGTGAGTCACACCTTGAATTTCGATCACGCCAAACCGGGAGCCGAACTGGAAGCGCCAGCCGAGCATTGCCTGCCGGTCCTGAAGAACGCTCGTATTCACGAAGAACCTGGGCGCATCCGTATTTTCGAACATGTGGCGGAAGATTCGCTCGATGGCGGCGACGCCGCGCACATCGTTGAATGGATCCTTGAATCGCGCGTCAGGTGCATACAGATCGCCCAGCAAGACAAGGTTTTCAGGCGAAATTCGCTCATAGAATACGATCAGCGCCGACAACGCAATGTCGAGTTCGCGCGGACGGGGTAACGGCTCCACGCCTCCTCCACGCAAGTCAGCCACGATGCGACAGCACGTAGTGGTGGACATCGAGGTCACCGACCGCGAATCCTGCTTCACAATAGGCGAGATAGAAGCGCCACATGCGAATGAAGCGCTCGGGATACCCCAGCTCGCGCACCTGACCCAGGCAGGACAGAAAGCGTTCGTGCCAGATCGCCAGGGTACGCGCGTAATCCGCGCCGAACGCAAAGTCCTCGTCCATCATCAGCCCGGCTGCAGCCGTTTCGCGCTGCATCACCATCGGGCTCGGCAGCATTCCACCCGGAAAGACATGGCGCTGAATGAAGTCCGTGCCGCGGCGATAGCGACTGAACAAGGTATCGCGAATCGTGATCGCCTGGATCACACAGCGCCCCCCCGGTTCGAGCAGATCATGGAGACGGCGAAAGTACGCCGGCCAGTAGCGCTCCCCGACGGCCTCGATCATTTCGATCGATACGATGTGGTCGTAGCGCCCGCGTACGTCGCGATAGTCACATAGCGAAAACTCGACGAGATGCGCGTAGCCGCCACGCAGCGCGCGCTCGCGTGCATGCGCCAGTTGCGCCGGCGACAGTGTCAGACCGAGCACCTTGCAACCGAAGCGCTTTGCCGCGAGCTCGGCGAAGCCGCCCCAGCCGCAGCCGATCTCGAGTATGGTCTCGCCCGGACGCGGATTCAGGCGATCCAGAATACGCTCGAACTTGCGCGACTGCGCCGCATCCAGCGACAGATCGGGACGATCGAACAGCGCCGCCGAGTACGTCATGCCCGGATCCAGCCATAATGCATAAAAAGCATTGCCCAGATCGTAGTGCGCCTCGATGTTGCGACGGGCGCCCGCGCGCGTGTTTGCTCTCAACCAGTGCCGGACACGGTGTGCGAACAGGGAAACGAAGCGCCCATACACAGCGGCACCGAGTCGATCGCGATTGCGTGCGAGCAAGCCCAGCAAGGCAGCCAGGTCGTCGCAATCCCATGCCTCGCTCATCCATCCCTCGGCCAGCCCGATGTCGCCGCTTGCGAGCACGGCATCGAAGCAGGCGTCGTCGCGCACCCGCCAATGTGCCACGAGCGGGCCGTGACCGACACGGACGACCTGTTCATCCGGCAACTCGATGACGAGCGCGCCGCCCTCGAGCCGGTCGAGCAGGGAGAGCGCCAACCGTGTCGCGCGGGGGAGGTTTGCAAACGACCGCGGAGACACCCGCGAGAGCGCATGATCGAGCGTGTTCATGAAGTGGTTTCCTCGAGCGGTGGAGGCGGTTTGCGGAAGAAGCGCACCTTGCGCAGCCAAAGCCTTGCCGCCTGAACATGAATGCGGACGATGACACTGAGCGTGGACCATGGCTGGCGCAACAACCAGCGCCTCAGCGCCCGTCCATCGAGCGGCTGGGCGCGGCCTGAGATGCGCGTGACCAGTTGCCGACAGCCTTCGTCCAGATAGTCGATGGCGACGGAATACCCCGCGCCTCGGTCGTCGAAGCGAAAGCGGTACTCGCCACTTACCGGAAAGAATGGCGAAACGTGAAACACCTTGCGCGCGCCCAGAACGTCGTCGCTTGCGATGGGGCGCAGGTCGCGATGATGTATCAGGTAGTTGTGACGCTCGCCAAAGGTGTTGCTAACCTCTGCGAGGACCACGCGCAAGCGCCCGAGATGATCATGGCAAAACCAGAAGCTGACCGGGTTGAACACGTAGCCGAACATGCGCGGCATGGTATGCAGAACCACTTCTCCCGGGACCACGTCCGCCAGCCCGTGGCGCGCGAGAAGCGCACGAATCCAGGGGAGCAACGGCGACCCGTCGCGGGGTCCGTGATCTTCGTTGTGCAGCGAGAATACAGCGGCCCGATTGATTCCGAACATGGGCACACGCAAGGTGTCGAGAGAAGACAAGGGAATACGCAACCAGGTCAGCGGGTACACGAAACGGTTGCGAACCGGCTGCACCCTTTCATGCATCACCACACCGACACACACCGTCGCACGCAGTCTGTCGGCGCTCATGCCAGTTCCAGACTCGATCCGGAAACCTGCGCGGCACGTGCGCTCGAGCGCCAGGGAACCTGTCCCCCAAGGCGCTCCACCACATCGATAGCCGAGCGCAGGCCGTCCTCGTGAAACCCATACCCCGTCCAGGCACCGACATACCATGTCCGGAACCTCCCCTGAATCGACGGCAACAGCGACTGGGCTTCCACCGCTGCACGATCGAACACAGGATGCGCATACTCGAAGGTTCCGAGAACCGTTTCGGGCGCCGGCTCCCGGTGTGGATTCAACGTGACGATGACGGGTACCTCCACGGGCAGAGGCTGCAGCCGGTTGATCAGGTAGCTGACAGACACCGGCCGGTCATCTCTGCCCACCTCGGCCGCGACGTAGTTCCAGGACGACCAGACCTTGCGCCGACGCGGCAGCAACCGCGCATCGGTGTGGAGCACCGCTCGGTTGGGCTGATAGCCGATGCTTGCCAGCACTCTGCGCTCGGCGACACCGGCTTCGGCACCCAGGATGCGCAATGCCTGGTCGCTGTGACAGGCAAGGATCAACTCGTCGAATCGCTCGGTACCCGATCTGGATTGGACCCAGACACCGTTCTCGTCACGCACCACCTTGGTGACCGCATGGCCAAGCCGCACTTCTCCGATTTCCCGTAATACACGCTGCACGTATTCCCGCGCGCCGTGGCGCACGGTAAGCCAGCGTGGCCGCTGACTCACCTGCAACAGCCCGTGGTTGTGGCAAAAGCGCACGAAGGTGGATAGCGGATAGGCGCGCATCGCACCGGTCGGGCAGGACCAGATTGCCGCCGCCATGGGCAGCAGATACCAGTTCGCAAAGGTATCCGAATAGCGCTCGGCGGCAAGCCAGTCTCCAAGCGAACCATCCGGGATTTCACCGGACAACGCCATCCTCGTCGTCGCACGGTTGAAACGAATGATGTCAAACAGCATGCGCCACAATTGTGGTCGCAAGAGATTTCGCGACTGCGCGAACACAGTCCCAAGATCCGTCCCCGACCACTCGAGGTCGGGTTGCTCGAGGCTGACACTGAAGGACATGTCGGATTCGGTGATGGGCACCCGCAAATGCTCCAGCATCGCGCACAGATTCGGGTAGGTCCGACGGTTGAACACCAGGAACCCGGTATCGACCGGAAAAGTGCTGCCGGAAACGGTCACATCCACCGTGTTGGTGTGTCCGCCGGCGCGCCGCGACGCCTCGAACAAGGTCACCTGCGCCGAGCGCGAAAGCATCCACGCGCTGGCGAGGCCGGCAATACCCGAACCAACGACCGCGATGCGGCGACCCGTTGCGGGGGAAAATGACTCGATCTCACCCATGTTCACGATGCAATCCTCCCTGTAAAGGGCTCATGCGCATTGGTTTAATCACGACCAGCCTGGGCCGGCTGCATGGGTGCCAGGTCGGGACGATGGACCAGCAGACGTAAATCGAAGCCCTCTGCGGCATTCGATTTGTCCACTACAACAACAGCGTTCGTCTGATCACTTGCTTCACTGGCAAGTGGCGCCGCGCGACTGTCTCCAGCCATCCACATCACCGCCAGGATCATGCAGAACCCCAAACCGGACACAATCGCGACAGGCTTTCTCAGTGCTTGGGTTTTCATGATTATTGTCCTAGACAATTTAAGATAGTGTTTCTAAGATAGAGCTAAGCAAAAAGCCTGTCAAGGTTTTGTCCACGACAAAATAAAAGGACCTCAATCAATGTCTCAGCTGTTCGGGATCACCTCTGTCGAGCGCGACACGGGGCTTTCCAAGGACACCTTGCGCGTCTGGGAGCGTCGCTATGGTTTTCCGGCTCCCTTGCGTGACAGCAATGGTGACCGTGCCTACCCGATCGAACAGGTCGAGAAGCTGCGCCTGATCCGGCGCCTCATCGACCAGGGGAAACGCCCCTCCAAGATCATCGCGGCCAGCACCGACGACTTGCTCAAGCTGCTGGACGACTGCCAGCCTGACCCCGTGCCCGCACCCGCGGAAGACCCGGACTTCCTGCGCCTGGTGCGTCTTCACTCGAGCAACGAACTGCGCATGACACTGCAGCAGATGCTGCTCAAGCAGGGTCTGCAGCGCTTCGTCTCCGACACCGTACCGACAATGAACGCCGCCGTGGGGCAGTCCTGGATGCGGGGCGAACTCGATGTATCGGAAGAACACCTGTATTCCGAACAGCTACAGAACGTCCTGCGCAACGCGATCGGCACCCATTCCCCGGCCGGTGGCCGTCCGCGCATCCTGCTGACCACTTTTCCCGACGAACAGCACGGTCTCGGGCTGTTGATGGTCGAAGCCATGCTGGTCCCCGAAGGCGCGAGCTGCGTTTCACTGGGTACGCAGACACCGATCGCCGACATCCGCAACGCGGCTGAGTCCGGTCGGTTCGACATCGTCGCCCTGTCGTTCAGCAGCGCCTATCCATTGCGCCAGGCCCTGGACGGTCTGCAGCAGCTGCGACAGATCCTGCCAGAGGGCATCGCCATCTGGGCCGGGGGCGCCGCGGTCGCCGGCAGACAATCCCGCCTGCGGGGCGTTCGCGTGGTCAGCACCATCGCCGAGTCACTGGCCGCCCTTGGCGAATGGCGAGCAAGGCATACGATCTGAAAGCGGATACAATACGCCGGCCTTCGAAGGAGTCGGCTCGACCGCGCGACTCCTCGAGTGGGACGGGTGCCGCGCACAGAAACCCGGCCAGGAGCGTTCAGCCTCACCCCGGTCGCCATACGCCCGGCTCCCCCTTTACCGATTCCTGCCCGATTCAGACCTGCAACCACCACACCGACCGGATGACCGACTCGCCCCCTCCCGCAGAAACAATACCCACCTTCCCCGCACCCGGTTTCGAGGCGAAGATCTGCGCGCCCGAGCAGCTCACCGAACGCGCGGCAAGCCTTCCGCGCCCGCTGGTGTTCACCAACGGTTGCTTCGATATCCTGCATCGCGGCCACGTCACCTATCTCGCCCAGGCACGCGCGCTCGGTGCGGCCATGATCGTGGCGCTGAATACCGACGCCTCGGTACGAAGACAGGGCAAGGGAGCGGACCGGCCGATGAATCCACTGCCCGACCGGCTCGCGGTGGTCGCGGCCTTGGGCTGCGTCGATCTCGTCACCTGGTTCGACGACGACACCCCGCTGGCATGCATTGTCGCCTGCACGCCGGACGTGCTCGTCAAAGGCGGTGACTGGCCGGTCGACCGCATCGTCGGCGCCGCCGAAGTACGCGCGAACGGCGGGCGAGTGGTTTCGATTCCTTTCGAACACGCGCGCTCGACCACCGACCTGATCGCGCGAATCCGTACCACGCCTCGCTGAGCGTGGCGCAGGTCTTGACCGCACGACGCCCGGCAGGCGCACGCTCCCCCGCCGGACAGGTAGAATGCGGACGATGAGCAACCTGTACAACGCCACCCCCATCACCACCTCCCCCCCCGGCACCCGATCCGCTCTTCACATACTGGAGCACGTCTTCGGCTACACCGCATTTCGCGGCGAGCAGCAGGCGATTGTCGAACACGTCGGAGACGGCGGCGATGCGCTGGTGCTGATGCCGACCGGCGGCGGCAAGTCCTTGTGCTACCAGATCCCGGCGCTGCTGCGCGACGGCACGGCGGTGGTGGTGTCACCGCTGATCGCACTGATGCAGGACCAGGTCAGCGCGCTGGTCGAGGCGGGCGTCGCCGCGGCCTATCTAAACTCCAGCCTCGATCTGGAACGCGCCCGAACCGTCGAACGCGATCTCTTCGAAGGTCGGCTCGATCTGCTCTACGTCGCCCCCGAGCGCCTGATGACGCCGCGCTTTCTCGACCAGCTCGACCACCTGCGCGACACGCATCGTCTGGCCTTGTTCGCGATCGACGAAGCGCACTGCGTGTCCCAGTGGGGGCACGACTTTCGCCCGGAATACCTGCAGCTGTCGATTCTGCCCGAGCGATATCCATCGATTCCGCGCATCGCCCTCACCGCCACTGCCGATCGCCAGACCCGGGTGGAAATCGCACAGCGTTTGCGGCTCGAATCCGCGCGACAATTCGTCTCCAGCTTCGATCGCCCCAACATCCGCTACACCATCGTCGAAAAGGACGACCCGCGGCGTCAGCTGTTGCACTTCATCCGCGACGAAGCCCTGGGCGAAGCCGGCATCGTCTACTGTCTGTCGCGCCGCAAGGTCGAGGAGACCGCGGCCTGGCTCGTCGAGCAAGGCATCCCGGCCCTGCCCTACCACGCCGGTCTTCCGGCCGAACAACGCGCCGAGCACCAGAACCGCTTTCTGCGCGAGGATAGCATCGTCATGGTCGCGACCATTGCGTTCGGCATGGGCATCGACAAGCCCGACGTGCGCTTCGTCGCCCACCTCGACCTGCCGCGCTCGATCGAAGGGTATTACCAGGAGACCGGTCGCGCCGGGCGCGACGGGTTGCCGGCACAGGCGTGGATGGCATGGGGCGCACAGGACGTGGTACAGCAGCGGCGCATGATCGACGAATCGGATGCCGGCGAGGAGTTCAAGCGCCTCGCACGCAATCGGCTCGACGTGCTGGTCGGTCTGGTCGAGGCCACCACCTGCCGCCGTCAGCATCTGCTCGCCTATTTTGGCGAGGAAGCGGAGCCATGCGGCAACTGCGACAACTGTCTCAACCCGCCCGAAACCTGGGATGCCACCGACGCCGCCCGCAAGGCCTTGAGCTGCGTGTATCGGACGGGCCAGCGCTATGGTACCGGCCACCTGATCGACGTCCTGCTCGGTCGCGAAACCGACAAGGTGCTCGAACGCGGTCACGCCACGATCAGCACCTTCGGGATCGGCACGGAGTTGGATGAAAAACGCTGGCGCACCGTGTTTCGCCAGTTGATCGCGCGTGAGTTCGTCGCCGTGGATCACGAGCGCTACAACGCACTGACCCTGACCCAAACCGCCCGACCCCTGTTGCGTGGAGAGTTGGAGTTTCGCCTGCGGGTGCAGACCGAACGCAAGCGTGGCAGCGGTCGCCGCAGCGCCGCGCGGCTGGAGATTCCGGGCGGATTGCCGACGACCTTGTTCGACCGCCTGCGTGCGTGGCGCGCGGGCGTCGCACGCGAACGCAACGTACCCGCGTACGTGATCTTCCATGACGCCACCTTGCGCGAGATCGCGCTGGCCCGTCCCTCAAGCATTGCCGAGCTGGGCGGAATCAGCGGCATTGGCGACCGCAAGCTGGAAGCCTACGGCGAAGACATCCTGAAAGTCATCGCGGACACAACGTGAAATCGGCCGCTCCGCGAAGAGCCTGAGACGCTCTCGAGAAAACGCCCAGCCGACTCAAGTTTTCGCCCTCTCAGGGGGTGGAAACGGCGCTTGGCCGTTCCCGAGGGCGCTCGGCGGCTGCCGAACCTCCGTTACAGCACCTTCAGCAACTCGACTTCGAACACCAGCGTGGCATTCGGCGGGATCACCCCACCGGCGCCGCGGGCACCGTAGCCCAGCTCCGGCGGAATCGTCAGCTTGCGCTTGCCGCCTTCGAGCATGCCCTGCACGCCCTCGTCCCAGCCACGAATGACGTGCCCCGCGCCGAGCGGGAACACGAACGGATCATTGCGATCCTTGCTGGAATCGAACTTCTTGCCATCGGTCAGCCAGCCGGTGTAATGCACCTGCACCCGCTTGCCCTTCTCGGCGACCGCGCCGGAGCCGGTTTCGAGATCTTCAATGACGAGGCCCTCGGCCGTGGTGGTTTGCGTCATGGTGGTTCCTTGAGTGAAAAAAACACCCCGGATTGTACCCGCTGTCGACGAAACACCGGGCCACCATGACGTCTGTCGCCCCCTTGGGCGCGATGAATCGGCTGGAGGCCAGCGCCGTTTCCGGCAGCGCCTCTGACCGGTCAGTGCTTGCGGCGGTGCGCGAAGCGCTCGCGGAACTTGGCGATCTTGGGCGCCACCACATACTGGCAGTATGGCTGGTCGGAATTATTGGCGTAGTAGTCGTGATGATAATCCTCGGCCGGCCAGAACGTATCGGCACGCTCGACCTTGGTGACGATGGCCGACGGGTACACCCGCGCTTCGCCCATCTCCTCGATCACCGCCAGCGCATCGTGCAGCTGAGCGTCGGTGGTCGGAAAGATCGCCGAGCGATACTGCGTGCCGATGTCGTTGCCCTGACGATTGAGGCTGGTCGGGTCGTGGATGACGAAAAAGATCTCCAGCAGGTCGCGAAAGCCGATGACTTGCGGATCGTACTCGATGCCAACCACTTCGGCATGCCCGGTACCGCCCTCGCACACCGCGCGATAGGTCGGGGCCTCGACCTTGCCGCCGCAATAGCCGGGGCGGACCGAGACCACCCCGTCCACGTCCTTGAAGACAGCCTCGAGACACCAGAAGCAACCGCCGCCGAGAATCGCGAACTCGTGTCGTGGATCCTGTAGTGTGTATGCCATGATTTGCTCTCCCTGTCGTGCCCTTGTGCCGGTACGACAGCGGCGCGCACCGATCATTCCTCGATTCTGAAAAGCATTTTCAACCCGCTGCCCGGGTCGTCCACACGCATGAACGCCTCGCCGACGAGAAAGCCATACACGTCGCGTGCGGTCATCGCGTCGACGTCTTCCGGGCGCAGGATTCCGGACTCGGTGATCACGATGCGGTCGGCGGGAATGCGCCCGAGCAGATCGAAGGTGGTCTGCAAGCCGACCTCGAAGGTGCGCAGATTGCGGTTGTTGATGCCGACCAGCGGTGTGCGCAACTGCAACGCGAGATCGAGCTCGGCCGCGTCATGCACTTCCACCAGCACGGCCATGCCCAGCTCGCTGGCCACCGCCTCCATCTCCTGCATTTGCGCCAGATCGAGGGCAGCGACGATGAGCAGGATGGCATCGGCGCCCATTGCCCGTGCCTCGAACACCTGCCACGTGTCGATCAGGAAGTCCTTGCGCAACACCGGCAGCGCGCAGGCGCCGCGTGCGGCGCGCAGATATTCCGGCGCCCCCTGAAAGAACTGCCGGTCGGTCAGCACCGAAAGACAGGCCGCGCCCGAATCCGCGTACGACGCGGCGATGGCTGCGGGTTGAAAGTCTTCGCGGATCACGCCCTTGGACGGACTGGCCTTCTTGATCTCGGCGATCACCGCCGGCCGTTTCGCCGCCACCCGCGACCGGATGGCCTCGACGAAGCCGCGCGGCGCATCGGCCGCGGCGGCCTCCACACGAATCCGCTCCAGCGAACGCTCGGCAACGCCGGCCGCCAACTCCTCGCGCTTGACCGCGATGATCTTGTCCAGAATGTCGCTCATCATCAACCCTCAGGCCAGACTGCGGGTGAAGCGCACGAACTCGTCGAGCTTCGCCCGCGCAGCGCCGCTCTCGATCAGTTCGCGCGCGCGCGTGATGCCCGCACCGATCGATTCGACCAGATTTGCCGTGTACAACGCAACACCGGCATTGAAGATGACGATCTCGCGCGCCGGACCCGGCTTGTTGTCGAGCGCCGCAAGCAAGGTGCCCATCGACTCCTCGACGTTCTCGACACGCAGGTTGCGGCTACCGGCCATCGCCAGGTCGAAATCCTCGGGATGAATCTCGTACTCGCTGACGACGCCGTCCTTGAGTTCGCCGACCAGCGTCCCCGCGCCCAGACTGACTTCGTCCATGCCGTCCTGGCCATGCACCACCAGCACGTGATTGGCACCGAGGCGCTGCATCACCCGGGTCTGAATACCCACCAGATCGGGGTGAAACACCCCCATCAAGGTGTTCGGAGCACCGGCAGGATTGGTCAATGGTCCGAGAATGTTGAAGATCGTCCGCACCCCCATCTCGCGCCGCACCGGCGCAACGTTGGCCATCGCGCTATGATGATTGGGCGCGAACATGAAGCCGATGCCGGTGGCCTCGATGCATTCGGCGACCTGCTCGGGCGTCATCGTCAGCTTCACGCCGAGCGCCTCGAGCACGTCGGCGCTGCCGCTCTTGGACGATACGCTGCGGTTGCCATGCTTGGCCACCCGCGCTCCGGCTGCGGCCGCGACGAAGATGGTCGCGGTGGAGATGTTGAAGGTGTGGGCACCGTCCCCGCCGGTTCCGACGATGTCGACGAAGTGCTCGTGTGGCGGGGGAACCGTCACCCGCGCGGCCAGTTCGCGCATCACCGTCGCCGCGGCGGCGATCTCGCCAATGGTCTCCTTCTTGACCCGCAGCCCGGTCAGAATCGCCGCGGTCATCACGGGCGAAACCTCGCCAGCCATGATCTGACGCATCAGCGACAGCATCTCGTCGTAGAAAATCTCGCGGTGCTCGATCGTGCGCTGCAGCGCCTCCTGTGCCGTAATCGTCATCTTCGCTTTCCCGGTGGTCAATGTCATCAACGTTGTTCCATTCGTGCCCCCCGCCGGCGGTGCAGCCACCGGCGGGTGCGGGACGGCTCATGCGGCACGTGCCGCGACCGTCTCTTCCAGAAAGTTCTTCAGCATGGCATGCCCGGACTCGCTGAGGATCGACTCCGGGTGAAACTGCACACCCTCCACCGCCAACTCGCGGTGGCGCACCCCCATGATCTCGCCGTCCTCGGTCCACGCCGTGATCTCGAGGCATTCGGGCAGGCTGTCGCGTTCGATCGCCAGCGAATGGTAGCGGGTGCACACCAGCGGCTCCGGCAGTCCACGAAAGACGCCCTTGCCGGTGTGACTCACCGGCGAGGTCTTGCCGTGCATCAGCTTGCGCGCGTGCACGATGCGACCGCCGAACGCGGCACCAATGCTCTGGTGCCCGAGACAGACGCCGAACACCGGGATCTTCCCGGCGAAGGCGCGGATGGCCTCCACCGAAATACCCGCCTCGGCCGGCGAACACGGCCCGGGCGAGATCACCAGCTGCGCCGGCCGCCAGGCCTCGATCTGCGCCAGCGTGACTTCGTCATTGCGCACCACCTTGACCTCGGCACCGAGCTCGCCGAAATACTGCACCAGGTTGTAGGTGAAGCTGTCGTAATTGTCGATCATCAGCAGCATGATGGATGCCCTCGCGTTCAGTCTTCTTCGCGGGTATCCAGCCCCGCCTCGGCCATTTCGGCAGCACGCAGCATCGCCCGCGCCTTGCTTCGCGTTTCCTGCCATTCGGCCTCGGGATCGGAGTCGGCGACGATGCCGGCACCGGCCTGGACGTGAATCCGGCCATCCTTGATCACCGCGGTGCGAATCGCAATCGCCAGGTCCATGTCACCATGAAAGCCGATGTAGCCGGCCGCCCCGGCGTAAATGCCGCGCTTGACCGGCTCGAGCTCGTCGATGATCTCCATCGCCCGCACCTTGGGGGCACCGGAAACCGTGCCGGCGGGAAAGCTCGCGCGCAGCACCGCCAGCGCGTTGAGCCCATCCTTGAGCCGCCCTTCGACGTTGGACACGATGTGCATTACATGAGAGTAGCGCTCCACCGTGAACTGCTCGGTCACCCGCACGCTGCCGATCTCGGACACCCTTCCCGCGTCGTTGCGGCCCAGGTCGAGCAACTGCACGTGCTCCGCACGCTCCTTCTCGTCGGCAAGCAGATCACGCTCGAGCGCCTCGTCCTCGGCGGGTGTCGCACCACGACGGCGAGTACCGGCGATGGGACGCACCGTGACCCGGCGGCCGTCACCGTCTTCGTCGAGCCGCACCAGAATCTCCGGCGACGCGCCGACGACGTGAAAATCCTCGAAGTTGAAGTAGAACATGTATGGCGACGGGTTGAGCGTGCGAATCGCGCGATACAAGGCCATCGGGCTGGCACCATACGGCTTGCTCATGCGCTGCGACAACACCACCTGCATGATGTCGCCGTCGACGATGTACTGCTTGGCCCGACGCACCGCGTCCTTGAACGCGGTTTCGCCGAAGCTCGACACCGCTTCGCGCGGCTCGGTGCGGACATCCTCGGGAATCGCCACCGGTGCCCGCAGCCGCGCCACCAGTTCGCGCAGGCGCTTGCGTGCCCGCTTGTACGCCCCCGGCACCTCCGGCTCGGCATAGACGATGAGCGTGAGCTTGCCGGACAGATTGTCGACGATGGCGATCTCTTCCGACAGCAGCAGCACGATGTCGGGCGTGCCGAGCTCGTCGGGCTTCTCGCAGGCGGCCAGGCGCGGCTCGACGTAGCGTACGGTGTCGTAGCCGAAGCAGCCGACCAGTCCGCCGGCAAAGCGCGGCAGGCCGTCACGCGGCGGCACCTTGATACGCGCCATGAATTCGGCGACATAGTTCAGCGGGTCACCGTAGTCGCGGCGTTCGACCAGGCGGTTGCCGGTGAGCAGCAGGGCCGAGCGGCCATAGACCTCGATCCGTGTCGGCGCGGCAAGGCCAATCATCGAGTAGCGACCGAAACGCTCGCCACCCTGCACCGATTCGAGCAGGTAGCTCCACGGTTCATTGGCAAGCTTGAGGTAGATCGAAAGCGGGGTATCGAGATCCGCGAAGGTTTCGAGCGTGACCGGGATACGATTGTATCCTTGAGCGGCCAGCTCGTTGAATTCCTGCTCCAGCATGATGACTCCAGATGTTCGGTGGTATTGCAAGGCGTTTTCGGCAAGGCGTGTGCGCGGCATCCGCCGCGCGAAAAAGTCGCAGTCTTATAGGCCCGAGGGCCAACGACGCCAGCCACGCCAGCGCACAGCGCCGGTGGAACCGGAAAAACTCGCCTCGCGAAGAACCGAATGCCTGAAGGTCACGATGAGATCGGCAGCGAACAAAAAGTGAAGAAAGAAGCGCACTCAACGACGCGCGCCCGCGATGACGACGACTGGCGGATGCGCCACGCACACCCGGCCGCATTCACGCTCCGGAGCGCATGACGATATGGTCGATCGCCTCCAACGCAGTGGATAGTAGCCCATCGCATTCAATGGTGTCCACCGCCACGCCTTCACTGTAACCGTACGTGACCAGCAGTACCGGCATGCCGGCGCCGCGCGCGGCGAGGGCATCGTTGGCCGAGTCACCGATCATCAATGCCCTCCCGGGTTCGACGCCCAGCAGCTCGCAGGCGTGACGTACGACCGCAGGATCGGGTTTCTTCACCGCCAGCGTGTCGCCGCTGACCACGGCCGAGAAGTACGGCGCCAACCCCATCTGCTCGATCAACGGCAGCGTGAACGCCTCGGCCTTGTTGGTCACGCAGGCCAGCCGTAAACCCGCCCCGCGCATCGCATCGAGCGCGTCGACCACCCCGGGATAGACCCGGCTGCGACTGCCATTCACGTCGGCGTAGTGACGACGGAAAAGCACGATCGCCTCTTCGATCTCGGCCTCGCTCGCCTGACTGCCCTCGGTGAGGCAGCGGCGCACGAGGTTGGGGATCCCCTTGCCAACGAAACAACGAATTTCGTCCAGCGAGCGCTGCGGTCGGGAAACATCGGCCAGCATGCGATTGGCCGCCTCACACAGATCGGCCACGGTGTCGAGCAGCGTGCCGTCGAGATCGAACAGCACCGCCTCGACGCTGAAACGCGCGGCGCTCACGCTGTGACCTCCGCCAGATTCGCCCGCAGCGCGGTGATCACACTGTCGTAGCGATTGGGGTCGGATTCGCTGGCGGCGCCAAATACCGCCGAACCGGCAACAAAGGTGTCGGCACCGGCACGCGCGATCTCGGCGATGTTGTCCACCTTCACCCCCCCGTCGATCTCGAGCAGGATGCGCCGCCCGCTCCTCTGTTCGTAGGCGTCGAGTATCGCCCGCGTGGCGCACAACTTGTCGAGCGTGGATGGAATGAACTTCTGTCCGCCGAACCCGGGGTTGACGCTCATCAGCAGCACCAGATCGAGCTTGTCCAGCACATGGTCGAGGTAATGCAGCGGTGTTGCCGGATTGAACACCAGCCCCGCCTTACAGCCCGAATCGCGGATCAACCCCAGGCTGCGGTCAACATGCTCCGACGCTTCGGGGTGAAAGGTGATGATGTCGGCACCGGCCCGCGCAAAATCAGGGATGATGCGATCGACCGGCTTGACCATCAGGTGCACATCGATCGGGGCGCTGGTGTGGGGCCGGATCGCCTCGCACACCAGCGGGCCGATGGTCAGATTGGGCACGTAATGATTGTCCATCACGTCGAAGTGAATCCAGTCGGCACCCGAGGCGACGACATCGCGCACCTCTTCTCCAAGACGGGCGAAATCGGCGGACAGCAGGCTGGGGGCGATGCGGTACATAGACGGCTCCTGATCGGAATCTTCCAACCGGGCCGATTGTAACCATAAATCAGAACTCGAACACGGCGCCCTGTCGCAATGCGCGGGGTGAGAATCGAGCACTCAATGCGGCAATCTGCTCCATGATCCGGTCACCATGACCAGGCTTGAGATGGCTGACGAAGACCTCAGGGTTGACCTTGATCTCGTCCAGCACCGTTTTCAGCATGCTCGGACACAAATGTCTGGAGGCCAGCGCCAGTCCATGCTGCTCGTTGTCAAACGCCGTTTCGACCAGAAAATACCGCAGGTCATCGAAGGCGTTGATGGCGTCGATCTGCTCACGACAGTATCCCGTATCACCCGAGTACACGAGCTTTCCGTTGCCGCTGTCGAGGCAGTAGCCAACGGCCGGAACCGTGTGGTGCGCGGGCAACGCGGTGATGATCCGCTTGCCGAGACGGACCGGCTGCCCGACCGAAATTGGTTGAAAACGCAGGAACGGATTGCGTCGGTCCGGTATCGAGGTGAAATCAGGCCAGACCAGCCAGTTGAAGACGTGTGAATGGAGGATGCGAATGGTCTCCTGCGTAGCGTATACGGTCAGAGGCAGATTACGGGCCTCGCCGACCGAATCCACCATGAGCGGAATCGACGTGATGTGATCCATGTGAGAATGCGTCAGGAACACATGGTCGATGCGGGACAAGGCGTCGAACTCTAGGTCTCCGACACCCGTGCCGCAATCGAGGAGAATATCCTCGTCCACAAGAAACGAGGTCGTACGCGACTGGCTGCCGCCAATCCCGCCGCTACAACCCAGTACGGTAAGCTTCATCTGGAAACCGTTTGGCGCCGAGCCGCACTCGGCGAATCGGCCAGGTTCATCGTGAACGAAAGCGTAGCACTGCAGCGCGAACGCGCGCGTGCATTTGCTCACGAACGCACGCAGGAAGCGTCAGTCGCGCAGAAAAAACTCCATCTTCACGCCCGCCAGCTCGATGATGTCATGCTCTTCCAGCAACCGCGCCTGGGCACCAAGCGCCTTGCCATTGACCTGAGGAAAGGTCGGTCCTTCGACATGCGTCATGAAATACCCGTGAGGCCGCCGTGTGATCACCGCGACCTGCTGCCCCGGCTTGCCCAGCGTCGTAAGAGCCTTGGTCAACACCAGCTCCCGCCCAGCATTCGGCCCACTCAGCACCTGAATCACCCCAACCTGATTGCTTCCAAGCGCCTCCGGCGGACGCCGGACTTCGGGAGGCAATACCTGGGTTCGCGCGGCACCACTGCCGGCACGCGACACCGTGAAGTCGGTCTCCGGCGGCGTGACCACCGGCTCCAGCGCCTTGGTATCGACGAAGTCGGACGGCGAAAGTGCCTGCGCTCCAACCGGATCGACGATGTACTTGAGACGATACTTGCCCAGCTCGATGACATCGTTGGACTGCAGCACGTGCTTCTTCACTGGCTGACCATTTACATAGGTGCCGTTGGTACTGTTCAGATCCTCCAGAAAGGCATCGTTGAGAATCGTCGTGATCAGTGCATGCTGGCCGCTGATCGCGAGATTGTCGATCTGAATGTCGTTATGCGGCTTTCGCCCAATGGAGATACGCTCCTTGTCGAGCGAAATCTCCTTGAGAACCAGACCGTCCATACTGAGGATCAACTTGGGCATCGCACCGTATCCGTTCGGAACAAACAAACCGCCCGGCATTCATCCGGACATCCGTGAATCATACCCGGACTCGGGCCAGAATGACCGAGATATTGTCCCGACCACCATTGGTGTTCGCCATCTCGACGAGCGTTTCGGCGACCTCTTCGGGCGACTTGGGTGAGGTCAGCACACCACGTATCGTGGACTCGAGCAGCATGTCGGTCAGACCATCCGAGCATAGCAAGAACAGGTCGTCGGACAACAACGCGTACACGCCGACATCGGCCTCCACGTCAGGCGCCACGCCCAGACCACGCGTCAGCAAGCCACGAGCGCCCGACTGATTCGCCTCTTCAGCGCTTATCATGCCGTCATCGATCAGTTCCTGCAAGACCGTATGGTCACGGGTCAACAGCTCGAGCCGCCCGGCGCGACAACGATACAGACGGGAGTCACCGACATGGGCCACGACCACCGCATCATCGGTAAACACAGCCGCGACGATCGTGCTGCCCATGTAGGCCAGGTCCGGATCGCGGATACTGGCGCTATGCACCGCGGCATTGGCGTTGCGAATCGCGGCACCGATGATCGGTTCGACCTCTTGCGCGGTCCACCCCACACGATACTGCAGACGCAGTGCGTCTGCCACGCAGTCGACCGCGATCCGCGCGGCAACCTCGCCCCCGCGATACCCGCCCATGCCGTCGGCGAGCAAGGCCCAGCTGCCGTCCGCATCCACGGCCACGACATCTTCGTTGTTGGTTCGGACGCGACCGACATCCGAACATGTGACGAAAGCGAATCGCGATACTTCATCCGCCACCTGACCCCCCTGTCCGCCCGTCTCTGGCACCCACACCGACATCCCTCCCTTCGCCCGAAACACGATCCCCGGGCACCCAGGCATTCTAGCGTGATGCGAACCTCATGTGCCGGACTTCGTCGCAAAATGCGCAAAGGCGCCCTTCCGGGCGCCTTTGCGCTGGTGATTGTCCTGCCGCCGATCAGTCACCGAGCAGGAAAGGCAATCCTCGGAATACCAGGACTGGCCAGGTACAGCCGGAAATATTCGAACGTTCTCGTTCAGACCGAGAACGAGGAACCGCAGCCGCAGGTGCTGGTCGCGTTCGGGTTCCGAATCACGAACTGCGAGCCCTCGAGACCTTCGGTGTAGTCGATTTCGGCGCCCAGCAGATACTGGTAGCTCATCGGATCGACCAACAAGGTCACGCCGTTCTTCTCGAACGTGGTGTCATCCTCTGCCACCTCTTCGTCAAAGGTGAAGCCGTACTGAAAGCCGGAACAGCCACCACCGGTCACGAACACCCGGAGCTTCAGATCGGGATTGCCTTCCTCTTCGATCAACTCCCGGACCTTGCCCGCCGCGCTATCGGTAAAGACCAGCAATTCGGGGGTTTCCACTGCTGCATTCATATCATCTCTCCTCTGTGGGGCTCGGCATCGAGCTTGCGCAACCAATGCCGAATCGTAACTTCGACGCACGATTCTAGACCGAGTTCCGGCAAAGAGCACGCAATCCAGCGTCCCAGAACACCAGTCGGTCGCGCGACCATGCGCAAAAGCCGCCCAAGGGCGGCTTTTGCTGATTGCAGCGAGTTCCAGCGAATGAAATTAACGCTTGGAGAACTGCTTGCGACGGCGCGCCTTGCGCAGACCGACCTTTTTACGCTCAACGGCACGCGCGTCACGGGTAACGAACCCGGCCTTGCGCAGAGCCGACTTCAGTTCGGCATCATAGTCGATCAGGGCGCGGGTGATACCGTGGCGCACGGCTCCGGCCTGACCGGATTCACCGCCACCGGTGACGTTAACCATGATATCGAAACGGTTTTCGTTTTCGGTCAGCACCAGCGGCTGACGCACGATCATGCGACCGGTTTCGCGGGAGAAGAATTCATCGACCGGCTTGCCGTTGACGACGATGTTGCCGGAACCCGGCTTGATGAAAACACGGGCGACAGCGGTCTTGCGGCGACCCGTGCCGTAGTTGTAGCTCACAGCCATTGATCGGCTCCTGTCAGATCTCGAGAACTTTCGGTTGCTGGGCGCTGTGCGGATGCTCGGCACCCGCGTAGCACTTCAGCTTCTTCAGCATCGCGTAACCGAGGGGGCCCTTCGGCAACATGCCCTTGACGGCCTTCTCGAGCACTCGCGCGGGGAAGCGCTGCTGCATCTTGGTGAAAGTGGTTTCGTAGATACCACCCGGGAAACCGGAGTGGCGATAGTATTTCTTGTCGGTCGCCTTGTTGCCGGTTACACGGATCTTGTCCACGTTGATGACCACGATGTAGTCACCGGTATCGACGTGCGGCGTGTAGATGGTCTTGTGCTTGCCGCGCAGACGGCGTGCAACTTCAGCGGCAAGCCGGCCAAGCACTTTGTCCGACGCATCCACAACATACCAGTCGCGCGTGACCTCATGCGGCTTGGCAGAAAACGTTTTCATTCGAATCCTCGATCTTGTCCGGCCTTGCGTGACGGCCAATAAACGGAAAGCTCGTGATATTAATGGAGAAACCGCCTCGATGTCAATGCAACGAGGCAAATCGGCGGCAAAAAAAACGCAGTCCACTCGGGACTGCGTTAAATCCACACCAAAGGAGGAGGGTGGAGGAGACACCGGTTTGGATCGCATGAATCATTTCGATCCGACTGAGATGGATTATCCCTCAACCTCCACTACCAGGCAAGCATTTTTTGTGCATCGCACTACAAATGTTTTGATCGCCTCATTGACTTGGTTTATTCGAATAAATAACTGAATAAAATCAATTTTTTTCATAAAAATTCCACATCGTGCTGCCTGCTCAATAACCATATGGGCTGTATGGTGACAAACCCAGGGGCTGATACCTCGCAATGCAACAAAGCTCCTCAGGCGCACGTGCCGTACCGCGCCCGGCATCGCTGCCCACCGCGCATCCTGTAGAATTCGGCGACCAAACGTAAACGCACGCAACCCCTGAGAACGCGGGCCGAACAACCATTGGCCTGGCGAGGAGAACGAACAATGGAATGTACCGTCAAGTGGATGGACGAGATGAGCTTCGTCGCCGAGACCGGGTCCGGTCACATGGTGACGATGGATGGCGCACCGGAAGCCGGTGGCCGCGACCTTGCGCCACGCCCGATGGAACTGCTGCTCGCCGGCACCGGTGGATGCAGCGCGTTCGATGTCGTACTGATCCTGAAGCGCGGCAGGCAGGATGTTCGCGACTGCCAGGTCAGACTGCATGCTGAACGAGCTGACACCGAACCCAAGGTGTTTACCCGCATCCACATGCACTTCATCGTCAGCGGCAAATCGCTCAAACCGGAAGTCGTGGAACGCGCGATTCGCCTGTCGGCCGAAAAATACTGCTCGGCCTCGATCATGCTTGGCAAGAGCGTGGAGATCACGCACGATTTCGAAGTCGTCGAGGCAGCCTGACTCCGGGTCAATGGGGACCTCAGACCCGATGCGCCACCGTGGTCATCACCTTGGCCATCAATTTCATCGCTCCCTTGACCGGCGCCGGAAGTTCATGCGCACCCAGACGAATCGCGGTCTCGGCGTGTTCGCGCTCGTCGATCTTCATCTGCTCGACGATGGCCTGGGACTTGAGATCCTGCGCCGGAATCCGCTCGAGATGCCCCTTCAGGTGTGCCTCCACCTGACGTTCGGTTTCGGCCAGAAAACCGAGATTCCAGCGATCACCGATCTTCCCGGCGACCAGGCCGAGCGTCAGTGACCCGGCGTACCAGAGAGGATTGAGCAGACTCTTGCGGCCGCCAAGTTCCTGGATACGCTCTTCGGTCCAGGCCAGGTGCTCCACCTCTTCACGCGAAGCCTGCTCGAGTTCGCGCCGCACCGCCGGATCGGAGCAGGTCAGTGCCTGTCCCTGGTACAAGGCCTGTGCGCAGATTTCACCGCAGTGATTGACCCGCATCAGGGCAGCCACCTCCCTGCGTTGCTCGTCGTCCAGCATCGCTTCGGGCAAGGACTTGCCCGGCACGGGCCGGACACTGCACGCTGGCGCAAACAGGGTTCGGAGCGCGCGGTCAAACTGCACAATGGCCTGATCAATCATCGTCATACTCGCTTTCGCAACGGGTTGTAACTTGCAAGACGGCGCCTCTCGCGAATTCGACCGATGTCGCACGAGAACCTCGGCTGCGACGAGGCAACCATCACCGGCATCGTTTCAAGGCAAGCGGCGATGCGCTTCACGCAAGGAGCGAAGCGCATCGGCCGCGGATCGAGGCGGAGCCGAACCATCGCAGAAGAAGTCGAACGCGAGCGCGGCCCTAGGGCGATTATAGTCGTTGTCGCGTATCGGCTCCCAGTCCGAACGACGCGCGGCCGACCACTCTCCCCGTTCACCTCGACCGATCGCATAGATCCGCCGCTCGCCGGTGGCGCAGCGTATCCCCTCGAAGGTGACGTTCTCGGCGCCACCGGGGGTTTGAATCACCAGTGCGAAGCGAACCACGCCGTCGGTGCCCACCGACAGGGTATCGGCGTCAATGAAGAAGCGATTGCGGGAGGCACCGCTGACCGGAAATTGTCGCAGCGACGCAGCCTGAGGATAGGGCGGAAAGACGACCTCCCCCTCGCGCCAGTTCGGATCGGGCGAAAAGAGAAGACCGGCGCGGGCTTCACTGGCCAGGGCGATGCTCGTGACGAGCATCGCCGAAAGGCACAAGGTTTTCGACAAAAAGGACAACTCGAAGCTCCTGTTGAGACGAAGTTGGTAAACACCCCGCTCCGCGACACAGGCCCCGATCAGTCCAGATCGGAGATCAGCTCAGCCAGTGTTTCGGGCGCCAGGGTATCGAGGTGCATAGGATACTCCTTGTGATCGCAACCGACCTTCAGTTGCGCGCCCGACTTGAGCGCCTGACGCATCCCGGCTGAGAGCTCGAAGCGCAGGAAGTGAACCGCAGAAGTCTTGTCTTCGGTGGATCGCTCCAGATCCTCGTCTGCGATCGCATACACACGTGCCTGACCCTCGACCTCGACGAACATCCGGTTCTCGATGCCACGCATGCGCGCAAGAGCCGCGCGGCGCTCGGGCTCGGAGGTGTACTCGATCATCATCGTGACCTTGAAGTTGGTGCCATCGGGAACCAGCGGGTTGTAGGCATCGAGTTCATCCTGAATCCCTTCGCGCTCAAATATACGTTCGACGCGCAACATCTCCTGGACCTGGTAGCGCATCAGCGCCTCATTTTCGAAGATCAGCGTCAGATGCTCCCCCAGGTGGATCGTCCGGCGCTTGCGCAAGTCGATGATCTGGCGTCGGATCTCGGGTCTTTGCTGATGGTAGGCCTCGAGCGACAGCAACGATTCGGGCGTGATTTTTTCGGTCATACGCTACTCCCCTTTCTAGGAATTCGAAGCATGCCTGTAGATCACAGGCCGTAAGCCCTGGCCAGCAAGGAAAGCGGGTGCAGCATCTGAGCCTTCCTCATCCCCGCCTCGTCCATGCCCTGCGCGATGTGATGTCCGGCGAGTTGGCAATCGGAACTGATGTAGTCCGGCTCGGCTTCGTCCATCGCACGGAAAACCGGTCTGCCAATCTTCATCGCCGTCGCATGGAAGGCCTTCTTCACCCCCCAGGTTCCGGAATGGCCGGAGCATCGCTCCACCACCTTGACCTCGGTATCCGGCACCAGCGACAGGGCTTCGGCCGTCTTGCGGCCAACGTTCTGCACGCGAGAGTGACAGGGAATGTGATAACCGACCTTGCCCAGTGGTTGCTTGAAATCGGTCTTGAGCAGCCCGTCCTTGTTGCGGGCGACCAGATACTCGAAGGGATCCCACATAGCCGCCTTGACCGCCTGGGTATCGGCACAGTCCGGGAACATCAGGGGCAGCTCCTGCTTGAAGGTCAACGTACAGGAAGGGATCGGCGTCAGGATCGCGTACCCTTCTCGCGCGAGACTGGCAAGCCGAGGCATGTTGCGCTCCTTGTTCGCCGCCACGGCGTCCAGATCGCCGAGTTCGAGTTTGGGCATGCCGCAACAGGCCTCCTTCTCGACCAGTACGTATGGGATCTCGTTGTGGCGCAGAATTGCCAGCAGATCCATCCCGATTCCGGGCTCGTTGTAGTTGATGTAGCAGGTGGCGAAGATCGCGACCTTGCCCTGCGTCCGCTCACCATCGACCACCTTGCCTGACGTCGCGGCCCCAGCGATCGAACGAAACTTCTTTGGCGCATAGGCAGGAATCCACGCTTTCCGGTCTACGCCGAGCGTTCTCTCCATCACCCCGCGCATCACCCCCGTGGCGTTGACGGCATTCACCGTCCGGGTCACGACCGGTATTCCCGCAAACTGGCCAAGCAAGTCGGTGGACGACAACAACTTGTCGCGCCAGCCGGTTTCACCCCGTTTGTGGCGGACCGCCTTGGCACGCAGCATCAGATGCGGAAAATCGAGATTCCACGGATGCGGGGGAACATACGGGCACTTCGTCATGTAACAGACGTCGCACAGATAGCACTGATCGACGACTTTCCAGTAATCCTTCTTCGCGACGCCGTCGACTTCCCCCTCCTCGGTTTCGTCAACCAGATCGAACAACGCCGGGAAGGCGTTGCACAGACTCAGACAGCGCCGGCAGCCGTGGCAGATGTCGAACACCCGCTCCATCTCCGCATAAAGCTTGTCTTCGTCGTAGAACTCGGGATTCTTCCAGTCCAGAGGATGCCTCGTGGGCGCTTCCAGATTGCCTTCACGCATGCTGCTCATGACCGCTCCTGTCCAAGACTGTTACGGTTGGAGAAACATTGCCGCGCCGGCCGGCGCGGCAATGAAAGCACCCCGTGTCACATTGCGTGCGCGGGGTCGGGAACATGCCGGCTCAATCCACCAGCGCGTCGAGGGCCTTCTGATAGCGGTTGGCGTGCGAGCGTTCAGCCTTGGCAAGGGTCTCGAACCAGTCAGCGATCTCGTCAAAGCCTTCTTCACGGGCCGTTTTCGCCATACCCGGATACATGTCGGTGTACTCATGGGTTTCGCCAGCCACCGCCGACATCAGATTGTCGCGCGTGGCACCGATCTTCATGCCGGTGGCCGGATCGCCGGAAGCCTCAAGAAACTCGAGGTGGCCATGCGCATGACCGGTTTCGCCTTCCGCGGTCGACCGGAAGAGCGCCGCAACATCGTTTTGCCCCTCGATGTCGGCCTTGTTGGCAAAATAAAGATACCGACGATTGGCCTGGGATTCACCCGCGAATGCTTCCTTCAGACAGGCTTCGGTCTTGGAACCTTTCAGTTGAGGCATCTTTCTCTCCTGTAACGTCGAATGGGTGGAAGACCGGGACCAACGAGAGCGAGGTAGCATCGCGGAACCCGGCATTTCACTCTAGTCCACGCGCGGGAAAGCGTGAAAATTGCGATTATCTAATGGACTCATTGAGCTGGCTTATGAGCCCCCCCCCCAGGAAACGGCGAATGCCGCTTCCGCCCCCGAAGGGGCAAGAAAACTTGAGGCGGCTCGGCGTTTTCCTGAGAGGCGTCATTGCCCCGCCCAGCGGAATACGGTGCCTGGCACCACGGCAAACGAGCCATGGTCTCGACCGTAAACGCCGAAAGCCGCCTCGGAGGCGGCTTTCGGATCTGCTCCAGGAATGGAGCCGGATGACCTGCGGAAAAGTTCGGCGTGAACCGAGCGTCCGGAATCAGGCGGTCGCGGCGGCAGTCTTGCGCGTGGCGCGAACCTTGGCGGTGGGCGTGCGCTTCTTCTTGCCCTTGCCCGCACGCGATGGCATGTTGCACAGACCGCACACGTACTCTCCGGTGGGATCGTAGGCATGGGCCACGTAACGACCCTCGCAGGTCTTGCATGTAGCGAGTTGAAGCAGGTCCGCATCGAAGAAGCGCACCAGGGTCCATGCGCGGGTGATACTGAGCACCGGCTCTGCCTTTTCGGTCTCGATGTAGTCGAGGTACAGGTGATAGGCCTTGATCACCGCGTCCAGGGTGCTCAGCGCATCACGCGCCTGAAAATGGCTGAAATAGGCCATGAACAGGGAAGCATGGATGTTCGGCTGCCAGGCCATGAACCAGTCGGTGGAAAACGGCAGCATCCCCTTCGGCGGCGACATGCCCCGCACTTCCTTGTAAATCTTGAGCAGACGCTCACGGCTCAGCCGGGTTTCAGCCTCCAGCATCTGCATGCGGGCCCCCAGACTGACCAGCTCGACCGCTCTCTGGATGTCCTCCGCTTCCTCGATGACGCTCTTGTTCTTCATTGTTCACTCCTTGGTCGGCTTGCCCGCTGCGAGAATCGCTGCGTGCATGCTCGCGCTGGCCGGATCCCGACCTTCGCCTGCCATCAGCTTGGTGAGCAGGACATCGTCGAACCGGAAACTCGGCAACAGCATCTGTGTCGTCGCCATCCGAACCAGACGGGTGCTCGACAGACCTTCGATCAGATCCGCCACGTCATCCCCTATTCCGAGCCGAAACATCGCCGTTTCACGATCGTTCCTGAGCATTTGCTGCGCAAGCATCAGGTATGCGAGATTCAACTCCTTGATCTCCGCCTGAAAGTCGCGACGCTTCATTATTCACTCGAATTCAGAGGCAAGTGCCCTAAACTTAAAGTACATTCTTAACAAATGCAAATTCTGTTACTGAAAAAGTATCAAAAAAACCACACCCGGGGGAGGCAATGGAGGGTGCCCGCGAGCATATCACTTTCAGAATAGTCTCCGACGAATCCGTCTGGCACGCCGACGCGCCCGAGGGCGCTTACACCTTGCGCTGTACCGCAGCGACCTGATTTCGACCGGAGTGCTTCGCCATATAAGCGCCCTGATCGGCCAGCCGCATCATCGCGTCGACGTCGCCTGTCTCCCGGGTCCGCGTTGCCACCCCGATACTGACCGATACTGGCACGCTGCGGCGCTCGGTACGAACAAGGACCCCCGCAACCGCGACCCGAAGGCGCTCGGCTCCGATCAGCGCTGCATCCAGCGTCGCCCCGGGGCAGATCGCGAGAAACTCGTCCCCACCGGTTCGACAGATCACGTCCTGTCCGCGCAAAATCCCCCGCATCGCCTCCGCAACGCTTCGCAACGCCTCGTCCCCGATGTCGTGCCCGTAAGCATCGTTGATCTCCTTGAGCCCGTCGAGATCGATCACCATGCACGAAAGTGCCCGCCCCTCACGTTCGGCCGCCCGCCACTCCTGCTCGATCCGGTTGATGGCATAGCGCCGGTTGCGAAAGCCGGTCAGCATGTCGGTAAGGGCCACCTCCTGCAATTGCCGGTTCTTGACCGCGAGTTCGGCGGCATAGCGGCGCAACTCCTCACGCTCGTGCTCCAGGTCCATCTGCAGACGGGCCTCCCTCAGCCCGGCCTTGAGACGCGCCGACAGCACGCGCGGACCGGCCGCCTGGGAGACGACATCATCAGCACCCGCGTCGAACAGCGCCACCAGTCGCTCCTCGGTGTCGCCATCGATCAGGCAGAGCAGATACATCGGTTTGCCAAGGCGCAGTTCCCGCAGGGCACCGACCAGTTCGAGCATGCTCGCCGCCGACAGTGACGAGCCGACGACGACCATGCGCGGATGCAGCAGCAGCACCTGCTCGAGCGCATCCACCCCATCTCGCGCCACCACGGCATCACCACCGAGGGCATGCACGAACTCGGACAGGCGGGACCGAAGTTCCGCCGCCGACTCGATCAGCAGCACGCACGGATGCTCCTCCCCCGCCTGGCTGGCGACCGACTCCGGCTCCTCGTTTCCGACGAATGCCGACCGCAGGGCATGCGCCTCCTGCTCCACGTCCGCCTCGTGCTCCTCGAGCCGGGCCGGAAACGACAACCCTGAAGGGATTTCAAGTTGCAGCAGACCGCCCCATTCTCCCCAGAGCGCATACATGCGCATGCAGTCGGCGATGACGGCATCGGCCTCCAGACCGAGTTGTAGCGCCTGCGACAGCAGGCGCTCTAGCAAGAGCGGGCGCCGCGCCTCTTCAGCCAGACAAATGTCGGCGAAGCGACCCGCCGTCAACAAGGTATCGAGCAGATTCCGTTGACGGCTGCCGGGCACGTAGTCCGACAAGTCCGGTCGGTCGAAGAACGGCACCAACTCGACGAAGATGCCAGGCAGTCCCCAATCGGTGAGCATGGCGCCACCGAGCTCGGCGTGGGTCATCGCGAAGGCTTCGCGTTCGCGCTCTTCGATCGAGGCTGCTGAGCCCTCTCGCCCCGTTTCGAGCACATTTGCATACTGCTCGGGATAGAGCGTGGCCAGCGCGAGTTCCCCGACCCTCAGCAGCAACCCGAGGCTGAACATCTCGTCGGGAGCAGCCGCCCGGGTGCGCTGCGAGAACGCCTGCATGCCGAGTGCCAGCGCCAGGGAATAGCCCCAGAAGCCGCTGTAATCGAAGGCCCGACAACCACCCTTGCGGTAATCCGAAATCAGCGAAAAACCCAGTGCCATCGCGCGCACCGCAGGCAGCCCGAGCACCAGCAGCGCCTCCTGAACCGAAACCACCGGGCGACGGTTCAACGCGATCAACCCATTCGCGGCCTTGATGATGCGGCCCGCAAAAGCCGGATCTCCGGAAATCACCCGCGCGAGATCGGCCATCGAGACTTCGTCCTGACGAATCAGACGCACCACCGCAAGCGCCACACCGCGCGGCGAGGGCAACTCGCCCGACGCGCGGATCTGTTCGAACTTTTCGATGTTCATGGGTGGCGGCATGTATGTGTGTATACGTCGTCCGGAAAACTACCATCGCGCGCGGACAACGGCAGGCTGGCAGGCCGTTGTCGATCGTCTCGATACTCGACGTGCAACGTTTTTTGTCTATGCGGCCGGCGAAGTATGCACCAGCCGCATGATCAAAAGCCAGCGAACTGGCCACCGAAACGGACGGTCGCGGGTCCGCCGACACACCGCGCGGCCATCACCACGGTCTGACGGCATCACTTTGCGGATCACGTTCAGCGAACCAAGCCCGGGCACACATGTCTTGTTAAAATGCCGGGGGCTTGTCGGGCTGGAGCGATTGCGCGGGCTCCTCCGGCAACCCCATGGCCATGTTCCGGACACGACTTTGCGATGAACTTCTGCTCAAACTGCGGCGCCCCGGTGGACTTTCGTGTCCCTCGAGGCGACTCCCTGCCCCGCCACGTCTGTGACCGATGCGGATCGATCCACTATCTCAATCCAAAAATCGTGGTCGGTGCGATCCCGGAATGGGAAGACGACCGCATTCTGCTGTGCCGCCGCGCAATCGAGCCGCGTCACGGATTCTGGACACTGCCAGCGGGGTTCATGGAGAACGCCGAGACCACGGCGGCCGGCGCGGCGCGCGAAACCCTGGAGGAAGCCTGCGCGCGCATCACGGTAGGCGACATGTTCTCTCTGATCAACGTCCCCTTCATCAATCAGGTACATATCGTTTATCGGGCGCGTCTTCTCGACCTCGATTTTCGTGCCGGCGAGGAATCGCTCGAGGTCGCCCTGTTTCACGAACACGAAATTCCCTGGGAGCACATCGCCTTTCGCACCATCGCGCTCACCCTGCGCCACTACTTTGACGACCGTCGCCGCGGGCGCTACGGCTTCCATACTTGTGACCTCGCCCCCCCGCCGGGTTTCGCGACCCATGCCGCCGCGTCGCCCGTGCTACACGACCAGGAAAGTGCCGCAAGCGCGACAAATCGCTAAACTGGCACTGTGCGGGCAACGCGACGACACGGCAGGGTGAGCACGCGCCGTCGCGCGTGCCGGGCGCACCGTCATCGGAATCACCGGAGCCGCTACCATGCGCGACACGATTCGATTGCTGCTGAATGATCGCGAGCTTGTCCTCGAAGGGGTTCCGGCGTCGCAGATGCTGCTGCCCTGGCTGCGCACCGCACGCGCACTCACCGGCGCCAAGGAAGGTTGCGCCGAAGGCGATTGCGGCGCCTGTACGGTAGTCGTCGGCGAACTCGTCGACCCCGAGACGCTTCCGCGCCTGCGTACGGTCAACGCCTGCCTTCAATTCATGCACGCACTCGACGGCAAGGCCGTGTTCACAGTCGAATATCTGCGAGCACAGACCGGCGGTGAGTTGCATCCGGTGCAGCGCGCACTGGTCGAGCACCACGCCTCGCAATGCGGCTTCTGCACGCCAGGCTTCGTGATGTCGCTATGGACGTTGTACAACGACACCGTGCAGCATGCCGCTCAAGAAAACGCCGAGCCGTGTCGAGTTTCCTTGCCCCCCCGGGGGGCGGAAACGGGATTGGCCGTTTCCACGGGACATTCAGATCAAGACGTGGCGCTGGTTTCGCCCCCCGAGGCACGGTTACGCAGCGTACTCACCGGCAACCTTTGTCGCTGCACCGGCTATCGCCCCATCCTCGCCGCCGCCCAACACATGTTCACGTTGCCGCCACGCCCGTTCAACCGGCTGGCGTTGCGGAACCGGCTGCAATCATTGCGCACGTCCCTTGCGGCCGAGCCCCCCGGCGTGGAGAGCGCCTCGCCGCCCTCCGCTGGCGGCAATGGCCCCGTTCCCGCGCGCTTTCATGCGCCGCGCACGCTCGCCGAGCTGACCCGCCTGCGCGCGGACAAACCCGACGCCACCGTACTGGCCGGCGGCACCGATATCGGACTCTGGGTCAACAAGGCCCTGCGCCCCCTGGGCGAGATTCTCTACGTCGGCGGCGTCGACACCCTCAAGACGATCACGACAGACGACCAACGGATCGTGATCGGCGCCGCAGTCTCGCTTACCGATGCCTGGGATGCACTGGTCACGCATTATCCAGCGCTTGCCGAGATGCGCGAGCGCTTTGCCTCGGTCCCGATTCGCAATGCCGGCACGCTGGGCGGGAACATCGCCAATGGATCACCGATCGGCGACTCGATGCCGGCACTGATCGCGCTCGGCGCCGAGGTCGCCCTGGTCAGCGTCCGCGGCTGGCGCCGGCTGGCCCTCGAAGCCCTGTACCTCGACTACATGCGCAAGGACCTGGCCGATGACGAACTGGTCGCGCACGTCGAAGTGCCCCTGCCCGGACCCGATCTTCGGTTTCGCAGCTACAAGCTGTCGAAGCGCTTCGACTCGGACATCTCGGCCGTCTGTACCGGATTTGCGATCAGCCTGGACGGCCGGCGCATTGCATCGGCGCGCATCGCCTTCGGCGGCATGGCCGCCACCTGCCGCCGTGCGCCCGCCACCGAGGACGCGCTGACCGGACACGAATGGACGGCGGACACGCTGGAGGCCGCCTGCGCCGCGCTGGCACGCGACTTCGCCCCGCTCGATGATCTTCGCGCCAGCGCGGACTACCGGCTGCGCGCGGCGGCAAACCTGTTGCGGCGCTTTTTTCTCGAAACTCGCCCGGACGCACCGCTGCCACCCCAGGCGGTCAACGTGTTCGCCCTTGACGTGCTTTCCGACCCCATGACATCCCCGCTCAACGCCGTGTCATCGGAGCGCCCGACATGAAGATCGAATCCCCCTCCGCCCACCCGGATACGCTGTACAGCCGCAGTCTGCCCCATGAATCGGCGCACCTGCATGTCGCCGGCGAAGCCACCTATGTCGACGATCTGCCCGAGCTGGCCGGAACCCTCCATGCCGCGCTCGGCTTGTCGACGCGCGCGCATGCCCGCATCGAGGCACTGGATCTCGAGGCGGTGCGTGCGGTGCCCGGCGTCGTGGCGGTATTCACCGCGGGAGACATCCCCGGTCGCAACGACTGCGGCCCCATCGTCGATGACGACCCGATCCTGGCCAACAACCGGGTTCATTACGTCGGCCAGCCCCTGTTCGTCGTCGTCGCCGAACATCGCGACACGGCTCGGCATGCGGCGCGGCTCGCCCGCATCGAGTACGCTGACCTGCAAGCCGATCTGTCCCCGATCGCCGCCGCGCGCGAAGGCAAACTCGTCTTGCCGGAAATGCGACTGCAGCGGGGGGCACCGGAATCCGCCATGAACAACGCTCCGCACCGACTGCGGGGTCAGTGGCAAGTCGGCGGGCAGGAGCAGTTCTATCTCGAAGGCCAGATCGCCTACGCCGCCCCGGTCGAAGACGACGGCATGCGACTGTGGTGCTCGACCCAGCACCCCACCGAGATGCAGCACGTCGTCGCCCATGCGCTCGGGGTGCCCGCGCATCGCATCGTCGTCGAAACCCGGCGGATGGGAGGTGGCTTCGGAGGCAAGGAGTCACAATCCGCGCTGTTCGCCTGTGTTGCCGCCATCGCCGCGGCGCGCCTGCGACGACCGGTCAAGCTGCGGCCGGATCGCGACGACGACATGGTGATCACCGGCAAGCGGCATGACTTCTACTACGACTTCGACGTCGGTTACGATGACGATGGTCGCATTCTCGCGGCGCGGGTCGAAATGGTTGCACGCGCCGGTTTCTCCGCCGACCTCTCCGGCCCGGTCGCTACCCGCGCGCTGTGCCATTTCGACAACGCCTACTTCCTGCCGGCGGCGGACATCACGGTGCGCTGCGCGCGCACCCACACCCAGTCGAACACCGCGTTTCGAGGCTTCGGCGGTCCGCAGGGCGCGATCGCCATCGAATACGTGCTCGACGGCATCGCCCGCGCGCTCGGCCGCGATCCGCTGGATGTGCGTCGGGCCAACTTCTACACCAACCCCGACCGCAACCACACCCCCTATGGGCAGCCGGTGGACGACAACATACTGCACGAGCTGGTCGCCGCGCTCGAGGCTGACAGCGACTATCGCGCACGGCGTGCCGCCATCGACGCCTTCAATCGAGAAAGCCCGGTGCTGAAGAAGGGGCTGGCACTGACTCCGGTCAAGTTCGGTATCTCCTTCAACATGGTGCACTTCAACCAGGCCGGAGCACTGGTGCATGTGTATACCGACGGCTCGGTCCTGGTCAATCACGGCGGCACCGAAATGGGCCAGGGTCTGCATACCAAGGTCGCGCAGGTGGTCGCCCACACCCTCGGCATCCCCTTCGCCAGCGTGCGTGCGACCGCCACCGACACCAGCAAGGTACCCAACACCTCGGCCACCGCCGCCTCGACCGGCACCGACCTCAACGGCAAGGCCGCCGAGCACGCGGCACTGCGGATTCGCGAGCGCCTTACCCGCTTCGCGGCCGAGCATTTCGACGCCACCGAAGGAGAGATCCGCTTCATCGATGGCCAGGTCCGCATCGGCCCCAGGACGCTCGATTTCTCCGAGCTGGTCACCCTCGCCTACCAGGCGCGCGTGCAGCTGTGGTCGGACGGGTTTTACGCCACGCCGGGCCTGCAGTGGAATCGCGAAACCCTCACTGGTCACCCCTTTCACTATTTTGCCTACGGTGCCGCGGTATCGGAGGTGGCGGTCGACACCCTCACCGGAGAATCCCGGGTGCTGCGCGCCGACCTGCTGCACGACGCCGGCAACCCGATCAACCCGGCCATCGACATCGGTCAGATCGAGGGCGGGTTCATTCAGGGCGTGGGCTGGCTGACCTGCGAGGAACTGTGGTGGAACGCGGAGGGGCGGCTGATGACCCACGCGCCATCCACCTACAAGATCCCGGCCGTACACGATTGCCCGCCGCAGTTCCACACCCGCTTGTTTACCAATCACAACATCCGCGACACGGTGTTGCGCTCCAAGGCGGTGGGCGAACCCCCGCTGCTGCTAGCCTTCTCGGCCTTCTTCGCGATTCGCGACGCCATCGCCAGCCTTGGCGGCGGCCGGTGCGCGCCCGCGCTGCGCGCACCGGCCACGCCAGAAGCCGTGCTCGACGCGATCGACGCCATCCAGACCCCTGCCCGCGCGGGTGGCGCGCAAGTGACGCCTTCCGAGACCATCCCCGCGAGCCCCCGACGCTGAAGGCTACACGCCATGGACGACTGGCTCACCGTACTCGCCGCCCGTCTTCGCGCCTGCCAGTCGACGGTACTGGTCACGGTGTTCGAAGTCCGCGGCTCCGCACCGCGCGAACCGGGAGCACGCATGCTGGTGGGCGCCGGATGCACGGAGCAGCCACTGACTGGCTCGATCGGTGGAGGCCAGCTCGAATATCGCGCAATCACTCTGGCCCGCGACCTGCTCGCCCGTGCCGGCGGCGATCACACAGGAAGTGTCACCGGGCGCGTGCGAGTCGAACGTATCACGCTGGGGGCAAGCGCCGGCCAGTGTTGTGGCGGTGTGGTCCGGCTCGGTTTCGAAGTACTCGACACAACCGACCTGACGTGGGTCGATGAAGCCCTCGCGCGGACGCGGGCGAATCAGGCCTGGGGGCGCATACGCCTGCTCGACGGCCACGCTCGATTACCACAACTCTTTGGCGAGCATTCGGTGGCTACCTCCCTGGGCGACATGGCATCACACCTACCACCACCTTCCCCATCGCCAACGGCCAATACCGCAAGCACCGATGAGACGCGGAGTTCACCCGCCACGGCAACGCTCGTCGATACGTTGCGTGAAAAGGCACAAACCTTGCTTGAGAACGCCAGAGTGCACGGTTCGGCAGCGGCCCTGATATCATCGCCGAGCGCGCCGGAGGGACGAGTTTCAGCGCTGACCACCCCCGACACCATCACCCTGCTCGACGCCACCGCCTCCCCGTCTCTGGAGGTGGTGGTTTTTGGTGCGGGACACGTTGGTCGCGCACTCGTCGAGTGCCTGGCGCGCCTGCCGCTGCGCGTGCGCTGGGTGGAGACCCGGGACGACGTTTTTCCACGTGACGTGCCGGTCCACGTTGAATGCGTGCTGACCGACACGCCCGAGGCGGAGCTGGCCCACGTTGCCGATGGTGCGGCCTGCATCGTGATGACGCACAGCCACGCACTCGACTTCGAGCTGGCGCGCGCAATCCTGGCGAACGACCAGGTCGGCTTCTTCGGGCTGATCGGGTCGCGGAGCAAACGCGTCCGCTTCGTTGCCCGGCTGCGGGCGCAGGGTCTGGACGAGGCGAGCATTGCGCGCATGTGTTGCCCGGTCGGCGTCGAAGGCGTCGCCGGCAAGCAACCGGAGGTCATTGCGATCGCCATCGCCGCGCAATTGCTGCAGTTGAGAAGCACCGGGATCCAAACCGGACGAACGTCGCCAACGACAAGCACAACAAGGAAGAAGACGACGATGACGAACACAGGCTACGCCGAATCGACGGCAGCGGCACGGATGCGCGGGAACACGCCATGAGCCCCCCCGACAATGACGTTCCATCGTCAGCCTCATACTCCAGCACGGGCATCCCACCGCGCCTCCAGCTCGAGGGCATCAGCAAGGTATATCCCACCGTGGTCGCCAATGACGCCGTCGACCTCGTGGTGCACCCCGGCGAGATTCACGCCGTGCTCGGCGAGAACGGCGCTGGAAAGTCCACGCTGATGAAGATCATCTATGGCGTCACCGCTCCCAGCGCCGGACGCATGCTGTGGGAAGGCGCTCAGGTGCGCGTAGACAATCCGGCCGAGGCCCGCGCGCTCGGCATCGGCATGGTGTTCCAGCACTTCTCGCTGTTCGAAACCCTGACCGTGGTCGAAAACGTGGCTCTGGCCATGCCCGGCAAGGCCGACCTCAAGCAGCTGGCGCAACGCATCGAGGAGGTTTCCGAGCGCTACGGTTTGCCGGTTGCCCCCTACCGCCATGTCCACGCCCTGTCGGTGGGCGAGCGCCAGCGCGTCGAGATCATTCGCTGTCTGCTGCTCGAGCCCCGTCTGCTGATCATGGACGAACCCACCTCCGTGCTGACTCCACAGGCGGTGCTCAAGCTGTTTGAAACCCTGCGCCAGCTCGCCGCCGAAGGCTGCTCGATTCTGTATATCAGCCACAAGCTCGACGAGATCCAGGCCTTGTGCCATCGCGCCACGGTGTTGCGTGGCGGCAAGGTCACCGGACACTGCGTACCGGCCGAAGAGACGCCCGAGTCGATGGCACGGCTGATGATCGGCAAGGACCTGCCCGCGTGCGAACATGGTTCCGCAGGCGCCGGCGGCGAGTTGCGCCTGCGGCTCGCCGGGCTGTCGCACGAATCGCCCGATCCATTCGGTACCGACCTGCGCGACATCCACCTCGACGTGCACGCCGGTGAGATCGTCGGCATCGCAGGCGTTTCGGGCAATGGACAACAGGAGTTGCTGATGGCAATCTCCGGCGAAGAACCTTTGTCCGAGAAACATCCGGTACAGATCTGCGGCGTCGAGGCCGGCCGGCTGTCGCCCGCCCGTCGCCGTGCGCTGGGGATGACCTTCGTGCCCGAGGACCGGCTCGGGCGCGGCGCCGTCCCCGGGCTTTCGCTCGCCGACAACGCCATCCTCACCGCGGCACGCACGCGAGGCCTGGTACGCAGCGGATTCCTGCGCTTTTCACGCGCACGCGCGTTCGCCGAGCAGTGTATCGCAGCGTTCAACGTCAAGTGCGGCGGTCCTGGCGCGGTGGCCAAATCACTGTCCGGCGGTAACCTGCAGAAGTTCATCGTCGGCCGGGAGATCCTGCAAACACCCAAACTGCTCGTCTGCGCCCAGCCAACCTGGGGGGTGGACGTCGGCGCGGCCGCGTTCATCCGCCAGAACCTGATCGATCTGCGCAATCGTGGCTGCGCAATCCTGGTGATTTCCGAGGAACTCGACGAATTGTTCGAAATCTGTGACCGGATCGCGGTCATCGCCAAGGGCCGCATGTCCCCGCTCTGTGCAGTACCGGAAACCTCGGTGGAGCGCATTGGCGTATGGATGAGCGGCATGTGGCCTGGGGCCGACGACGCTCCCGTGGGACAACCCCGTCCGGCCGCAACCATGGGGGCCGGTCATGCGTGACTTTCCGCTGCGCTTCGAACCACGCCCCGAGCCCTCGCGGTTGATGCGTTACTGCTCGCCGCTGATCGCGGTGGGCTTGACGCTGATCGCGGGACTGATCCTGTTTTCCGCGCTGGGCAAGGATCCGCTGCAGGGATTCCGGCTGTTCTTCATCCAGCCCATTCGCAACCTTTACGGCCTTTCCGAACTGCTGCTCAAGGCCACGCCTTTAATGCTGTGCGCCACCGGTCTGGCGATCGGTTTTCGTGCCAACGTCTGGAACATCGGCGCGGAGGGGCAATTCATCCTCGGTGCGATCGGCGCCACGGGCGTGGCCTTGTACTTTCAGGGCAGCGGCAGTGCGATGCTGCTGCCGGCCATGGTCCTCGCCGGTGCACTTGCCGGAGCCGCATGGGCCGCAATTCCAGCGCTGCTCCGGACGCACTTCAATGCCAATGAGATTCTGGTCTCGCTGATGCTGGTCTATGTCGCCCAACTCTACGTTTCGTGGCTGGTGTTCGGCCCGTGGCGAGACCGCTACGGTTTTGGCTTCCCCCAAACCGAGATGTTCAGCGAGGCTGCGCTGCTGCCGGTGATCCTCGACGGCACGCGCCTGCACTTCGGCTTTGTCATCGCGCTCGCCCTGCTCGCCACGAGCTACGTGTTCATGCAGCACAGCTACACCGGGTTCAAGATGCGAGTCGCGGGTGAAGCCGCCGGTGCGGCGCGCTATGCCGGCTTTTCCGCGCGGCGCATGATCTGGATCGGGCTGCTGTGCGGCGGCGGTGCGGCCGGGGTTGCTGGTATGGCGGAGGTTGCCGGTCCGATGGGACAGCTCACCGACAAGGTCAGCTTCGGCTACGGCTTCGCCGCCATCATCGTCGCCTTCGTCGGCCGCCTTCACGCGTTCGGCATCTTTCTCGCCAGCCTGCTGATGGCGTTGCTGTTTCTCGGCGGCGAGCAGGTACAGCAGTACATGAACCTGCCGAGTTCGATCTCCATGGTGTTCCAGGGCATGCTGCTGTTCTTCCTGCTCGGGTCGGACGTGTTCATCAACTACCGGCTGCGCTTCGGCCGGGCGAATGCCTGAGGCCGCGCATGGATGCCAGTCTGGTCACCGCCGTCCTGTTCTCCACCGTCGTCGCCGGCACACCGCTGATCCTGGTGGCGCTCGGCCTGCTGGTCAACGAGCGCGCCGGCGTGCTCAATCTCGGTTCAGAGGGGATGATGGCCATGGGCGCAGTCATCGCCTTCGCCGTCACCCACCACACCGGCAGTCCCTGGACCGGCGCGCTCGCCGGCATGGTCGCCGGCGTCTCGGCATCGCTGATCTTCGGCGTGCTCACGCTGACGCTGCAGGCCAACCAGGTGGCCTCAGGCCTTGCCCTGGCGATCTTCGGCGTCGGGCTGTCGGCCTTCATCGGCAAGCCCTACGAAGCCGTCGCGCTGCAGGCCATCCCACCGGTGCGGATTCCGTTCATCGCCGACATTCCGGTGATCGGCGAAGCCCTCTACAACCAGCAGGCCATGGTCTATCTGTCGTGGGCGCTGTTCTGGCTGGTGTTGTGGTTTCTGTACCGCACCCGCGGCGGACTGGTCCTGCGCGCGGTGGGCGAGTCGCCGGCCGCGGCCCACGCCATCGGCCATCCGGTGGTGCTGATCCGCTATCTCGCGGTACTGTTCGGCGGCGCCATGGCCGGACTCGGTGGCGCCTTCCTGTCGGTGTTCTACACCCCGATGTGGGTCGAAGGCATGGTCGCCGGCCGCGGCTGGATCGCGCTCGCGCTGGTGGTGTTCGCCACCTGGCGGCCGTTGCGCGTGATGATCGGTGCCTATCTCTTCGGCGGCGTGATGATCACCCAGCTGTTCATTCAGGGTTCGGGACTCCAGATCGATTTTCCGGCACAATTCCTGTCTTCGCTGCCGTACTGGGCAACCATCGTGGTGCTGGTGCTGATATCACGCAACCCCGAGCTGATCCGCCTGAATTCTCCGGCGTCACTGGGCAAGCCATACCGCCCCGACGCCTGATCCGGGCTGTCTCGTCATTGATGTCTCATTATTGCTGTCTCATCCATCATCGAAAGGAGAGTCGTTCATGTCACACCCCCGTATGTTGTTGCTGGCCAGCTTTGCGGCCCTGACCCTAGCACTGGCCGGTTGCGGCAAGTCGGAAGAGCCCGCGCCGGCGCCCGCCCCCACCCCGGCTCCGACCGCCACCGCCCCGGCTGCCCCGGCCGCACCGGCCGACGAAGCCCCGGCAGACACCGCTGAAGCCGCCACCGAGGCCGCCACCGAAGAAGCTGCCGAGGCAGCCCCGGCAGCGGCAGAGAGCGGTGACCCGGTCAAGCTCGGCTTCGTCTATGTCAGCCCGATCGGCGACGCCGGCTGGACCTTCCAGCACGAACAGGCGCGCCAGCAGCTGATCGCCGAGTTTGGCGACCGCATCGAGACCAGCTTCGTCGAGAACGTCGCCGAAGGCGCCGACGCCGAGCGCGTGATCCGCGAGTTCGCCGCCAGCGGCAGCAAGGCCGTGTTCGCCACCAGCTTCGGCTACATGAACTACGTCGAGCGCGTTGCCCGCCAGTTCCCGGACGTGGCCTTTCTGCACGCCACCGGTTACAAGTCCGGCGACAACTTCGCCAACTACAACGCCCGCTTCTATGAAGGCCGCTACCTGACCGGTGTGATTGCCGGTCACATGACCCAGTCCAACACCCTGGGCTATGTCGCCGCCTTCCCGATCCCGGAAGTGCTGCAGGGCATCAACGCCTTCACCATGGGTGCGCGCAGCGTGAACCCGGAAGTCGAAGTGCGCGTGATCTGGGTCAACAGCTGGTACGACCCGGGCCGCGAGCGCGAAGCCGCCACCACGCTGATCTCGCAGGGCGCGGACGTGGTCACCCACCACACCGACTCCACTGCCGTGGTGCAGGCCGCCGAAGAACGCAACGTGTATGCCTTCGGCTATCACTCCGACATGTCGAAGTACGGCCCGACCGCACACCTGACCGCGACCACTCACCATTGGGGCGACTTCTACATCCGCACCGTGCGTGACGTGATCGACGGCACCTGGACGCCGGAAAACCTGTGGGGCGGTTACCAGCAAGGCATGATCCAGCTCGCCCCGCTGAACGACGCAATCCCGGAAGAAGTCCAGGCCCGCGTCGCCGAGCTCGAAGCCGGCCTGACCGACGGCAGCTTCCACCCCTTCACCGGTCCCGTGGTCGACCAGGACGGCAACGAGCGTCTGGCCGAAGGCGAAGTCATGGCCGATGACGTCCTCGGCACGATGGACTACTTCGTCCAGGGCGTGGTCTCTCGCCTGCCCTCGCGCTGAGTCGATTGAGAACGCCCCAGGCAACGGCACGCGCCACGCTCGCTCACGCAGCAGGCGCGGCCATACCGGGGGCGCTTCGACTGTACTGTCTCCAACCGCGGCGCCCCCATCCATGAAAGGTCACGACATTTGCGCCCTGCGCGCCGAAATCGTGCATTGCGTCGGCGATCCGGCCGATCTCGGGGGCGCCGCCATCGAGCATTTCGCGGACGGCCTGCTCGTGATCCGCGACGGACGGGTCGCCCAGCTTGCCCCCGCCGAGGCGCTGCTCGGCAGCCTGCCGGCGGACTGCGAGGTAACCGATCACCGTGGCAAGCTGATCGTACCCGGCTTCATCGACACCCACGTCCACTATTCCCAGACCGACATCATCGCCAGCTTTGGCGAGCAGTTGCTGAGCTGGCTGGAAAAATACACGTTCCCCGCAGAGGCGGCGTTCGCCGACCCCGACCATGCGTCTGAAGTGGCCGGATTCTTCTGCGACGAACTGCTGCGCAACGGCACCACCACGGCGATGACCTTCGCCACCACGCACCCGGCCTCGGTAGACGCCTTGTTCTCCGCCGCGCAGGCGCGACGCATGCGCATCATCACCGGCAAGGTGTTGATGGACCGTAACTGCCCGCCTTATCTGCGCGACCGGGCCGACGACGGCATCACCGACTCACGCGCCCTGATCGAACGCTGGCACGGCCGCGACCGGCTGGCCTACGCCGTCACGCCGCGCTTCGCCCCGACCTCGAGCGATGTCCAGATGCGCCGGGCCGGTACCCTGTTCCGCGAGATTCCCGGGCTGTATCTGCAATCCCACGTCGCCGAAAACCGCGGCGAAGTCGCCTGGGTGGCGCAACTGTATCCGCAGGCGCGCAGCTACCTCGACGTCTACGACGGTTTCGGCCAGCTCGGCGCACGCGCGGTTTACGCCCATTGCATCTGGCTCGACGACACCGACCGCGCCCGCATGGCCGACACCGGCGCGGCGATGAGCTTCTGCCCCACCTCCAACCTGTTTCTCGGCTCTGGCCTTTTCGATCTCGATCGCGCCCATGCCCACGGCGTGCGCGTCGGTCTGGGCACCGACGTCGGGGGCGGCACCAGCTTCTCGATGCTGCGCACGCTGGCCGAAGCCTACAAGGTATTACAGCTCAACAGCCAGCGCCTCACCGCCGCACGCGGCTTCTACCTCGCCACACTAGGGGGGGCACGCAGCCTCTACCTCGACGACCACATCGGCAATTTCGCGCTGGGCAAGGAGGCCGACTGCGTCGTCCTCGACCCGCGGGCCACGCCCTTGCTCGCGCGTCGCATCGAGCGGACCACGACGCTGGAAGAGAAGCTGTTCGCGCTGATGATGCTCGGCGACGACCGTGCAATCGCGGAGACCCGGATTCTGGGGATGCCTCGCTGGCGGCGTTGACGGCTCCTGTCGGATTCCGGCATGGCCGGAGTATTCTCGCGAGACCCACCACTCAGAGCCGAAACCGCCCGACCGCGCGATTCAGACCGCCGGAGACGTCGGCCAGCGCCTGCACCGAATCGGCGATGCTCGCCACCGCCGCGGCGCTCTGATCGGACATCTGCGCAATCTGCTCGATGTTGCGCGAGATCGACACCGTGGCCTGGGACTGCTCGCCTGTGGCCACCTCGATGTCTCCAACCATCTGCAGGCAGCGCTCGGCCGCTTCGTGAATGGCCTGCAGCGCCTCGCGCGCGGACTGCGACAAAGCCACCCCGGAGCGCACCTGGGCATCGCTACGGCGCACGCCGTCGACCGCATGCTGCGTTTCCTCACGCAGTTCACCGATGATGCGCGAGATCTCCGCCGTGGCCGACGAGGTGCGTTCGGCGAGCTTGCGTACTTCATCCGCCACCACGGCAAAGCCCCGCCCCTGCTCACCGGCGCGGGCCGCCTCGATGGCCGCGTTCAATGCGAGCAGGTTGGTCTGCTCGGCAATCTCGCGAATCACGGTGGCGATCTTGCCAATGTCTTCGGATGAAGCGGCCAGCTGCTCCATCGCCTGCGTGGTGGTCTCGGCGGTGCGCGCCAGCGCGTTGATCTCGTCCGAGACCCGTGCCACCGTGCCCAGGCCTTCGGTCGCGCGGGACGAAGACTCCAGCGCCGCGCCTGCGGCCGTCTTCGCATGCTCGGCGACCTCGCCCACCGCCACGGTCACCTCCTCGACCGCAGCGGCGGTGGAAGAAGCCGATTCACTCGATGCCACCGCGCCAGCGGCCACCTGGCGACTGGTACCGGACAGCGAATCCGACTGCGCCGCCACCTGCGACGCGGCGCTGCGGATCTGGATCAGGATGGTCTGCATGTTGGCCATCATCGAGTTGTACGCGTCGGCCAGTTGCCCCAGCTCATCCAGGCGCGCAACCGAGGCCAGGCGTCGCACATCGCCGTCACGCTGGGTGCGCTCCACGACCTCTTCGATGCCACGCACGTCGCGCACGACGCCGCGCACGAAGAACGTCAGGTAAAGCATCAGGCCGAACACCACGACGATGCTCGCCCCGAACAACAACAGGCTGGTTCGGTAACGCCGTTCGCTGGCGCGCATTTCAGCCTCTCCGACGCGCAATTGCAGCGCGATCAGGCGGTCGAGCAAGTCGTCGCTGAGCACGTAATCGGGAACCTGCTCGTCGCTGGCGAGCCGGCTGGCGGACCACACGTCGCCAGCGAGCAAAAGCGCGTGCCCCTGGTCGAACACGCTCCGCAGGCGCTGCAGCACCGGCGCCAGCTGATTGGCCAGCATTTCCTCCTCCTCGACCAGATAGGTCTGCAGGAACGCCGCCCACTGCGTATCCAGGCGCGCACTCGCCTGCTCCACCGTGGCGGCCAGCGCACCGGCGCGGGCATCATCGTTGGCCGCCTCGCTCAGACTCAGACGCACGATTCGCCCCGCATCGCGGATCACGCCCAGCTGCCCGATCACCACCAGACGGTCGTCATACACGGTCGCCATCGAATCACGCGCCGCCTTCAGTCCGAAGAAGCCCGCAAGGCCGACGACGATGACCGCCAGCAGGATGGCGACCATGGGTGCCCCGAGACGCGGCCCCAGCGGAAGCGCCTGCAATCGCCCGGACAGGCCGGTGCGCACGACACGCCCGTTGCGAATCGTGTTCCCGCCGGCCTTGCCCGCGCGAAAACGTGCGTAGGCATCGGCCACCTTGCGCACCATCACGGGATCGGGCCTGCGCCGCACCGACTCGTAGCCGATGACCTTGCCGTTCTCGCGTACCGGCGAAGCGAAGGCGTGTACCCAGTAGAAACCACCATCCTTGCGTCGATTCTTGACGTAGCCCTGCCACGCATCTCCTCGGCGCAGACAGTCCCACAAGTCGCGATAGGCTTCTTCGGGCATGTCCGGGTGGCGCACGATGTTGTGCGGTTGCCCGATGAGCTCAGCCCGGCTGAAACCGGACAGCTCGACGAACAGATCATTCGCTTCGACGATATTGCCGTCCAGATCGGTGCGGCTGTAGATGAACTGCCCTTCGGGCACTTGCGTCTCGACGTTGGTTACCGGCAGGTTGGTTCTCATTGCATCTCCCCGAGCCGTGCCCATGACAGCACGCGCCCTCCACCTCTCATGGTCATTGCCTTGTCGGCAGGCACGGAGAATACTTTAGTGCACCGTCTCCGTTGACGGCCGATTTATCGGCAATCAAGGCCGCTTGCGGGTGGGGTGCGCGGAGGTCGTGAAACGGTCAGGCCGGTGGCTTGCGCGAGGCAGGCGTCGCGCGCTCCTGCGACCAGGCACGCAACTGCTTGATCTGCTCGTCCATCGTCTTCGACAGCGGCACCATGCGCGAAGCGCTCCAGAACACGTCGCGCTCGGTAAAGGGACGCTTTTCCTGCCACGCCCGCACCACCGCAGCCCGGACCGCCTGCTCGATCTCCGAGCCGCTCCAGTTGCGCGTCACCGCGGCGAGCGCGCCAAGATCGAAGGCCGTGGCAGCATCGGCACCGGAGGCGTCGAGATGGATGCGGAAGATCTGCTTGCGCTCTTCGTCGTTTGGCAGGTCGAGAAAGAACAACTGGTCGAAGCGTCCCTTGCGGATCACCTCCGCCGGCAGTTTCTCGATGCGGTTGGCGGTGGCGACGACGAACACCCCCGCCGGTTTCTCCTGCATCCAGGTCAGGAAGCTGGAGAAGATGTTGGGATTGATGCCGCCGCGCTGGTCGGTATCGTAGCCGAAGCTGTTTTCCATCTCGTCGATCCACAGCACCAGCGGTGCCATCTGCTCGGCCACCCGCAGTGCGCGATCGAAGGCATACTCGGGGCTGCCGTGCGCCCCGGACAGCACCAGGTTCATGTCCAGCCGCACCAGCGGCAGCGACCACGCGCCGGCGATGACCTTGGCCGCCATGCTCTTGCCGCAGCCACTGACCCCCATGAACAGCACGCCGGACGGTAGCGGCACGCCGGACGCCAGACCACCGCGGGTGAAGAACTGGCTGCGACTGGTGACCCACTCCTTGAGGTTCTCCAGCCCGCCGACCCGCTCCAGATCGACCCGCGCATCGATGTACTTGAGGCAGCCCTCACGCATCAGCGCCACGGCCTTGTCCTCGTGAATCTCGGCCAGACAGGCTTCGACGCCGGTAATCCCGGATGCGATCAGACGCTTGAGCAAATGGGTGATCTCGTCCAGCGTGAATCCGCGCATCGACGCCGCCAGCGGCTGCAGCACGGATTCCGGGTAACGCGGCGCCACGCCTTGCTGCGACACCATGCGCTTGAGCAGCGCGAGTACTTCATCCTCGTGTGGCGGCTCGAGCGAGACGATAAAGATCTGACGCGCCAGCGCGTCCGGGATACGCACCTCGGAGCACGACAGAAACACGAAACAGTTGCGCGCCGGCAACACGGCGTAGAGGTCGCGCAGCGCCCGCGTCAACTCCGGGCGACCGTCGAGCAGCAGTGGAAAATCCTTGAGCAGGTAGAAGCACGACTGGCCATGGTCGTGAATGTGACGCAGGGCCTGCAGCGGATCGGTCACGGGCTCGGACAGTGCGTTCTTGCGCACGAAGCCGCGCGTCCCGGTCCAGCCGACCAACGGGCGCTCGTCGCCGTAATGGGCGTTCGCGATGCGTTGCAACAAGGCCTCGAGTCGCCCCTCCTCGTCGCTGCGTACGTAGATCAGCGGATAGCCCGATCCCAGGCCCTTGCGGATTCTTTGTATGGTTTGCCTGCTCATCGCCTGATCGCCCACGAAAGTTTCCGGTCCGGCAACCGGTCGCCAGAGACCCGATTATGCGAGAAACCAGCGGATCGCGGGCAAGAGATGGCTTGGATCAATGGACAAGGGCAAACCCGTGCGGTCGTGCCACAAGAAGCAGTGCGCACCCACATGACAGGGGCGGACCGAACCGGCACGGGATTACTCAGTATTCGATCCGCAGTCCCGCGATGACCTGACGTGGCCGCGAAACCGTAATCCCGTCGACACGGCTGACGACGTGCTTGCGATCGAGCAGGTTGCTGCCGCTCAGGAAGAGCGTCGTACCCTGGTTCTCGAGACGATAGTTGAACGCCGCGTTCACCGTGGTCTGCGAACCGATCAGACCAAGGCGACCGTTGGCAGAGGGTTTACGGGTGTTCAGATCGTCGGCGTACTGACTCGATACATGCTCGAGCCCGAGGCGTGCATCCCAACCCGCGGGATGCTCGTATCCGAGAGCGAGGTTGACGACATGACGTGGTGCGTATGGCAACCGGTTGCCGCGAACGTTCTGCCCGTTGCTCAAGCGGGTACTGTCAAAGCGCGCGGTCATCAGGTGCGTATAGGCCCCGCTCAGGTAAACGTTGTGGGCGGACCCGGAAAGCGGGCCGAAGTCGACGCGAGCCCCGAGTTCGATACCGTCGTGGCGGGAGCGCCCGGCATTGGCATAGGTCAGTTCGGGACGGCCCACCGCCGCGCCGGGCAGAATCTGCTTGCGAAAGTCGATCCGGAACAGGCTCGCCTCGACGAACAGTCCGTCCCGCACGTGCGAGCGAATCCCCAGTTCGAAGTTGGTGCTGCGCTCCGGGCGCACCGGATCGAGGTCAGGGTCGGTCGGGTCAAGGTTGTCGTCCGGGCGCGGCGGCGCAAAGCCACGGTGCACGCCGGCGAACACCGTGGTCCCGGGGAGGCCGTACCAGGTCACGCCGAAGCCGGGCAACACGACCGTGTTGCGGTCCTTGAGGGTGATGTCCACATCGGCGAAGTTCTTCCGCCGTGCCCGGTTCCTGGCTTCGATCCGCTCCACCCGAACGCCGGGGGTCAGCGTCCAGTCGCCGACGAACACGGTGTTCTGCACGAACGCCGACCACGCGTCCACCTCGATCTCGTTCCAGTCACGGAACGCGGTCCCCGGCGAGCGCTCACGTGCGGTGGGCGTGAGTCCATTGAAGCGGCGACGGGTCACTTCCTCGGTGTGATAGCGCACCCCCACGACCGCCTCGCTGGGCAAGCCGAATGCGTCGAAACGCACGTCCAGACGTGGCTCGATGCCGAAGAAGCGATAGTTTCTTGGTCGCATCTTGTTGCCGCACAGGCTGGCAAAGCCTTCATAATCGCGCCTGGCATCGCCGACACACCCGGTATCGGGATTTGCCGTCATCGAATCGGTCGAGTCATCGATCTGTCGGTACGAGGCGCGCGAGGTCTTCTGGTAGTAAACGTTGGTCGATACGCTGACATCGTTGTTCGGTGCCCAACGATGCACCAGTTGGGCCGCATCCCGGTCCAGTTCGAAACGGTCGTCGTCGAAGGGGTTGGATAACGGATCGGCACGATAACGTGCCTGGGTGATCCCTGCCTCCGAAATATTCGAACGCGTGCGATAATGCCCGAACTTGAAATACAGTGAATGATCCTCAGCCAGATCGAACACGCCGCGCACGGATGCATCCTCGACGCGATGTTTGTGACCGTCGCGCGTACCATCACCCTGCTTGCGCAGCAGATCGAGGGCGATTCCGCCCCAGTCGCCACCCGTGCCGAGTTGCCCGTGCGCACTGCGGAAATCTCGGTTTCCCGCAGCTGCGGCGAAGGCTGCGTTGGTTCTGCGCTGCAGCGGTGCGCTGACGAAGTCGATCACGCCGCCCACCGTCTGCGGCCCGTGCACGATCTGCCCCGAGCCGCGCAGAAGATCAACGCGACCAACCCGCTCCAGCGGCGGATGGTAGTGCGACGACGGGTCTGCATAAGGTGCGAGATGAATCGGCATGCCGTCCTCGAGCAACATCATCCGCTGCGACCGCCGCGGGTTGAGGCCGCGCATACCGATGTTCAGGTTGAGGCCGAACGCATCCTCATCGACCACATGAATACCCGGCGACTGACGCAACGCTTCACGCACCGTAAAAGGTCGCTGTGCCCGCAGGTCGGTGTCGCTGACGGAGTAGGTCGATCCCGGTACACGTTCAAGCTCGTCCGGGAGAATGCCCGTCACCGTCACCGTCGGCGCCAGCACCACCGCATCCGATGCCGCCATTGTCTGCCCGCTGGCGATTGCCGCCAGCGCCACCACGGCCGCAAGGCCGTGCCCACGGGGCCAGCAGGCACAGCGGGATTCGATCGGGTTCGCCATGCGCTTTCCGCGCCTCGGCTTGCTTGTTGTCATCATCGTCGCTCCTTTCCTCATCCGAACCGGAAAGCGAACCACGGCCCAACGCCCGGTTCGCATTCCATGCAGGACTTCAGTCTAGAGAGCGCTCGACGTTCCCCTCAGGGACGCCTGCCCGGTGGATTCGGGAAAAATTCCCGACCGGCCTATCCGGCGACGGCGCACGCCAGGGCGTCGTCGTCGGCATCCACCAGTCCGTGCGACAACGCCAGCCGGAACAACTTGAAATCATTGTCCGCGTCGAGCTTGTGACGAATCGTCGAAAGATGGTTGAACACCGTCTTGGGGCTCAGATGCATGTGCGCGGCAATATCGGTCACCGAACGACCGCGGGCGGCCAGGCGCAGCACTTCGAATTCGCGCGGTGTCAGACAGTCCAGCGCCTGCTCGCCGTCGAGCGCGACATGCGCCAGAGTTTGCGCGACTTCGGGTGCAATCGCCCGCCGGCCCGTGAACACCGTATGGACCGCCGACACCAGTTCGTCCGGGTCACAGCTCTTGGTCAGGTAGCCGAGTGCCCCGGCGCGCACCGCCTGGGTCACGTAGCCGGCCTGATCGTGCATCGACAACACCAGTATCCGGAGCGTCCGCATTCGGGCTCGCATGCGGCGGATGGCCTCGATTCCGCTCGCGCCACGGAGGCTCAGATCGACGATGGCGACATCGATACCTCCCGCGCAGACATGGGCATAGGCTTCATCCACGGTTTCGGCCTCGGCCACCACCTGCAGACCCACTTCCGCGTCGAGCAGGCGGCGATAGCCGCTGCGCACCACACGATGGTCGTCCAGCAACAGGATGCGGATCATTGGATGCGCCCTCCGGCATGGAGCACCGGCACCCATAGGGCAATTCTGAGCCCCTTCCCCCGCGCGGCATGGAGATCAAGCCGCCCGTCGGCCATCCTTGCGCGTTCCCGCATTCCAAGGACACCCCCGGTGGACGCCTGGAGCGCTGCTTCGTCGCAGCCCTCGCCGTCGTCCTCGACGTCAAGCACGACCCCGTCGCCGTCGGCGCCGAGCAAGACACGAATACGCGATGCATGACTGTGACGACTGATGTTGGTAAGGGCCTCCTGCAAGGTCCGGTAGACCGCCAACCCGGCCTCGGGGCTGAGCGTGGGCAGCTGCGGCGTGAAACGCGCTTCGACCGCGACGCCGGATTCACGTTGACGCCAGCCGTCGAGCAAATCCTCGATCGCACCAACCATGCCCAGCCCATCGAGCCCATGCGGACGCAACTGACGCAGCCGGTTGCGCACATGCGTGCTCATGCGCTGCGCCTCCCCACGAATGTCGCGCGCGCACTCGATCAGAACCGCGGGTTGGCTGTCGCACGCATGGCGCTCGATGAAAGCCGCCGCCACACCGATTGCCGACAGCGACTGACCGAACTCATCGTGCAGTTCGCGCGCGAGTTCGCGCCGCTCGGCCTCCTGCAGCCCCAGCAGACGGCGACCGAGTTGACGCTCGTTCTCGTCTGCACGCGCCAGACTCTCCGCCAACCGATCGATGGCTTCATCAATCCTGCGGAACTCGGCCAGCTCGAAGTCAGGCGCGTCACCCGGTGCGGCACCGCGCGCAAGACGGTCGAGACGAACCTCGAGCGCCCTCACCGGCTGCAACGCCCGATCGACTGTTCGCCAAGCGGCAAGAATCGACACCAGCGCAAACACGCCGAAGATGCCAATCATTCGCCCCGACTCGACCAGAATCTCGCGGATCTCGCTGGTCGGGTCCGGACGAATCCGTAACAATCCATCGGCAAGCGCTACCGTGCGCTCTTCGGACCGCTCCGCGCCACCGGTCAGCCAGCGACTGACCGCCCTCACCAATACCCCTGTCTCGGAACGGGACACATGCTCCGATTCGGAACGGATCAGCGTCACCGTGAGGTGGCGCAATTCTACCCGTTCGATCAACTCGACCACCCGCCCCGTGCCCTGCGCATCGGCTTCGCCCACCGCCAACATCAATTCAGCGAGATCTGACGAGGCCTCGATCTCCTCAGCCACGTCGTCCAACAACGACAGCACGACCAGCGCACAGGCAGCGACCATCAGCCCCGCGGCAAACAGCGCGAGTTGTCCGACCAGTTTCTTCCGCAAGTCCATCATCGGTTGGTTTTACCTCATGGCACGGGCAATCGGGATAGCCGATAGCAACACACGTGCCACGACCGGCAAGAGAATGTCGGTCGTCAGGGGACGGAATCGGACTGTTGCCCCCACCTTGCCACGGCCCGGGGTAGACGTGCGCACCGCTGGCGACATGTCTCCATCGCCGCCCGAGAGACCTTCAGGTTACGGTTCCGGTCCGGGAAGATGCTAAGCTTCCGGCCCCGATCCATGCATTCCCCGACAGTTTTCCACTCCGTGAGCCACTTCACCTCACCGCCTCCAGAGCATCCGGACAAAGCGCGCGTAACACCGCGAAACCCGTTCGAACTCTTTACCGCCTTCACCCTGCTCGCGCTGCAGGGTTTCGGCGGCGTGGTCGCGATCGCCCAGCGCGAGTTCGTCGAACGCCGTCGCTGGCTGACGCGCGAAGAGTTCGTCGAACTCTATTCGCTGTCGCAGATGCTGCCCGGCCCCAACGTGGTGAATATGTCGCTGATTCTCGGCGATCGCTATTTCGGTTGGCGCGGCGCCGCCTGGGCGGTGACCGGCATGCTTCTGATACCCATCCTGATCGTGCTGGCGCTGGCGGCAAGCTACAACCGGCTGGCTGATGTACCGCAAATCTCCGGCGCCCTGCGTGGCATGGGCGCGGTGGCCGCGGGCCTGATGCTGGCCACCGGGATCAGGCTCGCTGCCACACTGCGCGACAACGTCATGGGACCGGTTGCGTGCGTGGTCTTCGGAATACTGACCGCGGTGCTGGTGGCCGTGCTGCGCCTGCCGCTGGTGTGGGTGGTGCCAGGACTGGGACTGGCCGGGTGGTCGTTCGCGCGCTGGTGCATCGCACGCAAGGAGCGCGGCGGATGACCGAAGTCTTCACCCTTGCGGACTTGCCGGAATTTTTCATGCGCTTTCTGGCGCTGTCGCTGCTGTCCATCGGCGGCGCGATGGCAACCGCGCCGGAGATGCACCGCTATCTGGTTGGCGAGCGCGGCTGGCTCAACGACGCCGATTTCACCACCGCCATCGCCCTCGCCCAGGCCGCGCCGGGCCCCAACGTGATCTTCGTGCCGGTGCTCGGCTTTCAGGTCGCCGGGCTGGTCGGCGCCACAGCGGCGATCATCGGCATCCTGTTGCCGTCCACGTTGCTGTCGCTGGGGGTCAGCCGCTGGGGCGCCAGCCGTCGCGAGTTGCCCGCCGTGCGCGCCTTCATCGCCGGGCTGGCGCCGGTCTCGGTGAGCCTGCTGTTCTGTGCCGGCTGGGTGCTGGCCTTGCCCTTTTTGCGCACCCCCGATCAGCGCCTCGGTGCAATCGCGCTGATCGGCCTGACCATCGTCGCGATGCTGACCACCCGGCTGGCGCCGATCTGGTTGATCGCGATCGGCGCGGTGGTGGGCGCGGCGGGCTGGATCTGAACGGGCCCCGATCAGGCGTCGGTTGCAAGCAACACTTCGTCACCAACGTGCAGGCCAAAGCGGGACGCCGCATGCCCTCGATTGACCGCGATCTCCACCAGCCCGACGCTGTTCTCGTACCACATCACCGTTCCAGGCGGCACTTCGGCGAACACCCGGGCACGCGGGATACGGTGGCCGTTGACGGAGAGCGTCGCAGTGGCCGGTACGTTTACCGCGCGCAGGCCCGTCATCGCGTTCCCGTAGTGATCGGTGTAAACCACCTCGCCGAGGTCATCCGCCCCCAGCTCGACCTCGAGCCGCTCGCTCGGTTCGAGCCAGCCGGCCTCGAGCACGCCACCTGCAATCGCCGCGGCAATCGGTGCGAACAGGTCGCGCCCGTGAAACGAGGTCGATAGCTGGTCCGGCTCCCAGCGCACGCGCCAGACGCGCAAATGCGCGGCGCGCGCCGCGACCACGGACAGCAGGCCGTTGTCCGGTCCGACGAACCAGCGCCCGTCCGCCTCGATCACGGCGGCTCCACGCTCGGTGCCAACGCCCGGATCGACCACTGCGAGAAACACCGCCCCGGTGGGAAACTGCGCCTGCGCCGCAGCCAGCAGATGCGCCGCCGAACGCGGGGCGTAGTCCGGCGCACTGTGCAGCAGATCGATGACTGCGTGGTTCGCCGGCGCGCCCTGCAGCAGACGCGCCTTGACCTGACCGACGTAGATGTCATCGGCGCCAAAATCGGTAAACAAGACAATCATGTACGTGCCTCCAGCGGATCGCGTGTGTGCAACGGATCTGTTGTTTCCTCGGGCAAGCCGCGCCGCAGCAGCGCGTCCGAGCATTCACAATGGACAACATCGACCGCAAAACGCTCCCCGCGTCCGATCACCGGCCCATGCCGGCACGATGGGACGATGCCAGCGAACGGAACCTGATCGACGCGGTCTGCAACAGATCGAGCCCGCCGTGGCTCATTCCCGGAGAGCAAGGATGACAACACCCCGTCTGATCGCCATGACCGGCAGCGCGCGCAAGGAATCCTTCAACCGCAGACTGCTCGAAACCCTGATCCGAGGCGCCCTGGAGGAAGGCGCGGAAGTCACCCGCATCGAACCACGCGACTTCGAGATGCCCTTGTACGATGGTGACGCCGAAGCCTCGGACGGGTTGCCACCGGCTGCGGCACGCCTGCAGTCCTTGTTCGCGGAGCACGACGGGCTGCTGCTCGCCACGCCTGAATACAACGGCTTCTTCACGCCCCTGGTGAAGAACACCTTCGACTGGCTGTCACGCCCGCTGCCGGATGGATCGGGACGCCCCGGCAGCGTGCACTTCCGGGGCAAGCCCGCCGGCATCGCCGCCGCCTCTCCGGGCGCACTCGGCGGCGTGCGTTCGCTGCAGCACACCCGAATCTACCTCTCCAATCTGGGGTTTCTCGTCATCCCCGAGCAAATCGGCGTGCCGGGTGCGGCCAGAGTGCTGAATGCGGAGGGACTGCTGACCGACGAGAAACTTCGCGCCGCCGTGGAGAACATCGGTGCCACGGTCACGCGCCTGGCACGTCGCCTCCGCCAGTGAGGTCGCCGCCGCACCAACGCCACGCGGCGGCCGGTGTGGCGACGTTTGCATTCCTCCCGTTGCACAGCACCGCCCCCCATCCATGTCACAATATTCGCAGCAAGTCGGTGCACTCGATCATCGATCAACGCGAACGGAGGCTCGGATGGGCAAGCTGACCACACACGTACTCGATACGGCCAGAGGCTGTCCCGGTGCCGGCATCGCGATCCGCCTGTTCCGGATCGACAGTGAAGCAGACACCGGCGCCCGACCGCACACCCCGGTCGCCGCCGCGACGACCAACGCCGACGGTCGCTGTGAACACCCCCTGCTCGAGGGCAGCGCGCTGACAACCGGGCGTTACGAACTGGTCTTTGCCGCGGGCGAGTATTTTCGTGCCCAGGGCCTGAACCTGGCCGAACCGCTGTTCGTCGACGAAGTGGTGTTGCGTTTCGGCATAGCCGACGCCAGCGCCCACTACCATGTGCCACTGCTGGTATCGCCGTGGAGTTATTCCACCTACCGTGGCAGTTGAAATACCGGTCAGGACCGTTATTGCATTCTCACGGAAGTCTCCATCCCGAACCCCGACCATCATCCCGATCCACCCACCCTGAACCGAACCACACACGTCGGCGCCACTGCACATGGAAAGCTATCTGCTCGACTGGGCCAGCCTGTTGTTGCGCTGGCTGCACCTGATCGCCGGCATCGCCTGGATCGGCGCCTCGTTCTACTTCGTGATGCTCGACACCTCACTCAAGCCGCCAAAGAAGGCAGCGGACCGGGATCGAGGCGTGTTCGGCGAACTGTGGGCCGTGCACGGCGGCGGCTTTTACTGCAGCCAGAAATATCTCACCGGGCCGCGCAACGAAGCGCTCGCCGAGGATCTGCACTGGTCCAAATGGGAAGCCTATACCACCTGGCTGTCCGGGCTGGGTCTGATGGCGGTGATCTACTGGGCCGGCGCCGGCACCTATCTGGTCGATGCGCGCGTGATGGCGTTGAGCCCCGGTGTCGCCATCGCCTTGTCCGCCGGCACGCTGGTGCTCGGCTGGCTGATCTACGATGGCCTGTGCCGTGTGCTGGCCGGCCGTGAGCGCCTGCTCGCCGCAACGCTGTTTCTGTTCGTCGTGCTCGCCACATGGTTGCTGCATCAGGTGTTTGCGCCTCGTGCCGCGTATCTGCACATCGGCGCAATGCTGGGCACCATGATGGCGGCCAACGTGTTCTTTCACATCATCCCGGGACAGAAGCGGATGGTCGCCCAGATTCGCGCCGGACAAGCCGTGGACGGGCGACCGGGCGTGATCGGCAAGCAGCGCTCGGTGCACAACACCTACTTCACGCTGCCGGTACTGTTCACGATGATCAGCAATCACTATCCGATGACCTATGCCCATCCGCAGGGCTGGATCATCCTGATCGCGATCATGCTCGCAGGCGTCCTGATCCGTCAGTTCTTCGTGCTGCGTCACCGTGGTCAGCGCGTCTGGTGGCTGCCCGCGACCGGCGCCACCCTCGTCGCCCTGCTGATCATTGCGCTGGCACCACGTCCGCTCGAACCCGGTGACGAAGCAGTCTCCTTCGCCGAAGTCGAGCGCATTGTGCACAGCCGCTGCACGCCATGCCATGCCGCCAGCCCGAGCTGGGAAGGCTTCGCCCAGCCCCCCAAGGGCATCGTGCTCGAAACCCGCGAGCAACTGCTCGCCCACGCCACCAAGAACGCCGAAACCATCGCCAGCGGCTATATGCCGCTGGCCAATCTGACCGCGATGAGCGACGAAGAAAGACGCCAGCTACTGGCCTGGTACGCACGTCGAGGAGAGGAGCACTTGCCGTGAAATCCAACGCACCCACGGGGTCCGCCCTCGCATCCATCGAAACGCTGTCGAACACCGACCTCGAATCGTTCGTCCGCGTTCTCGGTGGTGTCTTCGAGCACAGCCCATGGATTGCCCAGCGCGCCTGGTCCGCGCGGCCGTTTGCCTCTGTCGAAGCCTTGCACCGGGCGATGCTGGCCGCGCTGACGGCCGCAGGCGAGGACGCCCAGCTCGCGCTGATCCGGGCGCATCCAGAGCTTGCCGGCAGGGCCGCTGCAGCGGGGGCGCTCACCGCTTCATCGACCACCGAGCAGCGTGGCGCCGGGCTCGATGCCTGCAGCGCCGAGGAACTGGCCCGCTTGCGTGCGCTCAACCAGGCCTATCGCGAGCGCTTCGGTTTTCCGTTCGTGATCGCCGTCAAGGGGTTGGACCGCCAGCGCATCCTCGAGGCGCTGACGCAACGCCTGGAGAACTCCCGCGACGTCGAATTCCGCACCTGCCTCGACGAGATCGGCAAGATCGCGCGCTTCCGGCTCGAGGCCCTGCTGCAACCCGACCGGCCGCCGGCCGGGGACGCGGGGCTGCGCAATCTGCTCCCCGCGCCGCTGACGCGTGAGGCCTTCGCGCCGTTTGGTGACGTCATCCAAGCCGACCAAGCCGCGCAGCACTTCACGATCAATGGCGGCAACACCGAACGCTTCCACGATCTCGCCAACGTCGCCCCGGGCCCCGACGGACGGGCCATCGTCTCGATCTTTCGCGGCCAGCCGCGTGCCCTGCCGTTTCTCGTCGAGATGATGGAGCGCCATCCGCTGGCCAGCCAGGCGTTCGTTCCGCTCGGCCCACAGCCGTATCTGGTGGTAGTCGCCCCCGCTGGCGCCGCGCCCACCGCGGACACGCTGCACGCCTTCCTCGCATCCGCGGGACAAGGCGTCAATTACGCCCCCGGAGTCTGGCACCACCCGCTGCTCGCCCTCGATGCAGTCAGCGACTTCCTGGTGATCGACCGCGCCGGACCGGGCCCCAACTGCGACGAGATCAGCCTGTCGCCACCGGCCGTATTGCGCGGCGCGTGACCGCCCCGGGGAAGCGGACAACGCCCCATTTCTCCCCCCGGAAGAAGCAAGCAGGCTCGAAGCCGCTCAGCCGGTTGCCCTCCACCGAGCCCCGCCGTGGCGACCGCGGCGCACCGCGATCGCGGCCGGCCTCAGCCCGCCCCGGCCCGAAACGGATGCCGCTCGATCCAGTGGCGCGCAATGTCGACCCGACGGCATACCCACACCCGGTCGTGCTTCTCGATATGGTCGAGAAAGCGCTGCAGGGCGCGGAATCGCGCGGGACGGCCAAGCAGGCGGCAATGCATGCCCACGCTCAGCATTGCCGGACGGGATTCCCCCTCGGCATACATCACATCGAACGCGTCGCGCAGGTAGGCGAAGAACGCGTCCCCGTTCGAAAACCCCTGCGGCAGCGCAAAGCGCATGTCGTTGGTGTCGAGCGTATAGGGCACGATCAGGTGCGGCACGCGACGGCCATCGCTGCGTTCGACCTCGGTCCACAGCGGCAGATCGTCGCCGTAATAGTCCGAGTCGTAGAGAAAACCGCCATAGTCGGCCACCAGCCGTCGGGTGTTGGGGGAGTCACGGCCGGTATACCACCCCAGTGCACGCGTGCCGGTCAGGCGCTCGATGATCTCCATGCCGATGCGCATGTGCTCGCGTTCGACCGACTCCGCCACCTCCTGGTAGTGAATCCAGCGCCAGCCGTGGCAGGCAATCTCATGGCCGAGTTCGACCAGTGCGGCGGTCAACTCCGGGTGGCGCTCGAGCGCCATCGACACGCCGAACACCGTCAGCGGCAACCCCCTTCGCTCGAACTCGCGCAGAATCCGCCACACGCCAACGCGCGAACCGTATTCGTACACGCCTTCCATCGAAAGGTGGCGCGCGGGATAGCTCGGCGGACTGAACAACTCGGAAAGAAACTGCTCGCTGCCCGCGTCGCCATGCAGCACGCAGTTCTCGCCACCTTCCTCGTAGTTGAGCACAAACTGCACCGCCACCCGCGCACCACCCGGCCAGTCGGCAAATGGCGGCTTGCGGCCGTAGCCGATCAGATCCCGGGGATAGGCGGCCGCCCCGCTGTCGTCGTCCTTCAATGCAACTCCTCCTTCGCTTGCGCAACGCAGTCCATTCAGCCGTACCTGCTCATCGGTTGCGCCCGGCCGCTTCATCGCCACCGCACAAACCCTTCGCGTCCGCTACGATACTACCGCAAACGCATTCCCAACCCGTGCAACAGGAGATCCACAACATGAGTCACGCCCCCGGCCCCATCGTCATCGCCCCACCCGCAGAGCTGCCCGACTGGGCAGCACGCTCGATCGATCTCGCCAGTCCGCGGCTTGGCGCCCGCGCGCTGTACGCCTCGGACGCCTTCTTCGGCCCGGTCGAGCGCATGCTTGCGCAGACGCCCGCCGAGTTCCATCCCGGGCGCTTCGACGACAACGGCAAATGGATGGATGGCTGGGAAACCCGCCGCAAGCGCCACGCCGGCTACGACTGGGCGGTGCTCAGGCTCGGCTGCAAGGGAACGATACGCGGCTTCGACATCGACACCAGCCACTTCACCGGCAACTACCCGCCGGCGGTGTCGATCGAGGCCTGCCTCTCGGACAGCGACGACCCCGAGTCCCTCGCCGCCGCGAACTGGATCGAGATCCTGCCCGCCTTCGCGCTCGGCCCCAACAGCCATCACCTGGTCGCCATCGACGACGACCGGCCATGGACCCATTTGCGCGTGAACATCTTCCCGGACGGCGGCATCGCACGCCTGCGCGTCTACGGACGCCCGGTTGGTGGCCTGCAAGCCGCAGCGGCCGATGCGCTGGTCGATCTCATCGCAATGGAAAACGGTGGCCGCGCCGTTTCATGGAACGACGCCAGCTTCGGCTCGGCGGCTTCCAACCTGTTGCTGCCTGGACGTGGCATCAACATGGGGGACGGCTGGGAAACGCGCCGCCGCCGCGAACCGGGCAACGACTGGTGCGTACTCGAACTCGGCGCGCCGGGCATCATCCGCCGCATCGAAGTCGATACCGCACATTACAAGGGGAACTACCCCGACCGCTGCTCCATCCAGGCCGCCCGCGTTGGCGCCGGCACCGACCGCTCGATCACCACCGAGAGCCTGTTCTGGGAGACGCTGCTACCGGAGCAGAAACTGGGCATGGACGCGATCCATGCGTTCGAGGCGGAGGTCGCCGATCTCGGACCGGTCAGTCACGTGCGGCTCAACATCTTCCCGGACGGCGGCGTCTCCCGCCTGCGCCTGTGGGGCAACGTCGTGACCGACGACAACGAATGAAAAAAACGCTTGTGCGTGCGGGCAACCGGCCTCATACTGCGCGTCAGCGGGTTTTCAAAGTACGTCAGCTCCACGCAGTGCCGCATTACGCAGCCACAAGTGTTCCAGCTCCACGCCTTGATTCTCGTCATACCCGGGCTCACGCCCATTCAAAAAAATCATTGCAAGGAATATTTCCATGGCTACTGGTACTGTTAAGTGGTTCAACGACGCCAAAGGTTTCGGTTTCATCACCCCGGCTGACGGCGGCGACGACGTTTTCGCTCACTTCTCCGCCATTCAGGGCAACGGCTTCAAGACGCTGGCTGAAAACCAGCAGGTGACGTTCGACATCACCACCGGCCCGAAAGGCAAGCAAGCTGCAAACATCCGTCCGGTCGAGTAATCACCGTATGCACACCGGAGCCGGCATAGCCGACTCCGGGAACGGATCAGCGCCCGGCGAGCCCGGGCGTTTTTGCGTCTACGCCCCTCGACGCCTGCCGCCATTCCGCCTGTCGCCATTCTTGACGGAATCGCCCCAGCCCCCTACCATCCGCTCTTTTCCGTGAGCACCTCAGCCTTGTCGACGAATCCGTTATTCGGCCCCATCGCCGCAGACATGCAAGCGGTCGATGCCGTCATCCGCCAGCGCCTGCACTCGGACGTCGTGCTGATCCGTCAGATCGCCGAGTACATCATCAACAGCGGTGGCAAACGCCTGCGCCCGGCACTGGTGCTCATGTCGGCCGGCGCCAACGGCTATCACGGCACCCACCACCACGAGCTCGCAGCGGTGGTCGAATTCATCCACACCGCGACCCTGCTGCACGACGACGTCGTCGACGAATCCGAGCTGCGTCGCGGCAACAAGACCGCCAACGCGCTGTTCGGCAACGCCGCCTCGGTGCTGGTCGGCGACTTTCTGTACTCGCGCGCCTTTCAGATGATGGTGGGCGTAAACGACATGCGGGTGATGCAGGTGCTCGCCGACGCCACCAACGTCATCGCCGAGGGTGAAGTGCTGCAGTTGCTCAACTGCCACAATGCCGACGTCGACATCGACGGCTACCTGCAGGTCATCCGCTACAAGACCGCCAAGCTGTTCGAAGCCGCCACGCGCCTGGGCGCGATACTGGGCGGTGCGGATTCCGCGCTCGAAGACGACTTCGCCGCCTTCGGCATGCATTTGGGCACGGCTTTCCAGATCATCGATGACGTCCTCGATTACTCCTCGGAAGAAGCCTCCACCGGCAAGCATCTCGGGGACGACCTTGCCGAAGGCAAGCCCACCCTGCCCCTGATCTTCGCCATGCAGGAAGGCACCCCCGCGCAGGCGCAACGCGTACGCACGGCAATCGAAACCGGGGGACGGGACGACTTTCAGGTGATTCTCGAGATCATCCGTGAAACGGGCGCACTCGACCGTTCACGCGAATACGCGCGTAACGAAGCCGAGCTGGCGGTCAAAAAATTGAATGATGCGAAGGCTTCCATTTTTAAAAATGCCCTGCTAGAATTATGCCTCTTCGCGATTGAGAGGAATCACTGAAACGCGAAGTGCATCAAGCAACAAAAGCGTCGGGGAATAGCTCAGCCTGGTAGAGCACTGCGTTCGGGACGCAGGGGCCGGAGGTTCGAATCCTCTTTCCCCGACCACCAATCCCGCAAAAAAGCCACTCCTTGAGTGGCTTTTTTGTCGTCGACGGCGCGATCTCGAAGCAGCCGGTGCTGTGACAGCACCAGCCCCCTCCAGACAGTAGGAAAATCGTCTGGGCAGCCGACGTAAAAGCCTATTGATTGTTGCGTGATGCGCAACGTGCTACAGTCAGCGCATGATCAAATCCTTCCGACACAAGGGGCTTCGTCGCTTCTACGAGACAGGAAGTCTGGCTGGAATTCAGGCACAGCATGCCAAACGATTAAGAATGCAGCTTGCAGCCCTCGATACGGCAACGACTGTCGATGACATGGATCTTCCCGGCTTCCGTCTGCACCCGCTGAAGGGAGGCGAGCAAGGCCGATGGTCACTATGGGTCAATGGCAACTGGCGGCTCACTTTCGAGTTTCGCGACGGTAACGCTCATGTACTGGATTATGAGGACTATCACTGATGGCGATGCACAACCCTCCCCACCCTGGCGAATTCATCCGCGATATCTACCTTGAGCCGTTCGGCTTGAGCTCGCGACAACTTGCGACAAAGCTACAAGTGGCACCTTCCACGGTCGCACGAGTTCTCCAAGGGCGAAGCGCGGTTAGCCCGGAGATGGCACTACGTCTTTCCCGCGTGCTGGGTCGCTCACCTGAAAGCTGGCTCGCAATGCAGGATATGCACGACCTGTGGTGCGCGCGGAAGACCGTGAACTTAGAAGGGCTCGAGAAGTTTCGGTTTGACGAGCCCAACAACGAGATGCAACCGACGCACTGAGCATCGACGCTCCAAGCTGCGCGGCTGATTTCATCCATCTTTCGTTTCTTGCCCCGGACGCACGTTACTTTCATACCTCATGCCCCTCACCCTCAGCCAGCTCGAACGCCACCTCTTCAAAGCCGCCGACATCCTGCGCGGCAAAATGGACGCCTCGGAGTTCAAGGAGTACATCTTCGGCATGCTCTTCCTCAAGCGCTGCTCCGACGTCTTCGAGGAACGCCAGCAACAGGTCGTCGCCAACCTGGTCGCAGATGGCAATGACAATGCCACGGCACTCACCACCGCCGAAACCCGCAGCTGATATCACGCCGGCTTCTTCGTCCCCGAACAGTCCCGCTGGGACACCCTGCTCAACGAAGCCCACCACGGCGTCGGCAACTACCTGAACAAGGCGCTGGCCGGGCTGGAGGAGCACAACGCAAGCCTGGCCGGGGTGCTGGAGCACATCGACTTCACCCGCAAGGTGGGCGCGACCACGCTGCCGGACCGCAAGCTGCGCGATCTGATCGAGCACTTCAGCGAATACCGGCTGCGAAACGACGACTTCGAGTTCCCGGATCTCCTCGGCGCCGCCTATGAATACCTCATCGCCGACTTTGCCGACTCCGCTGGCAAGAAAGGCGGCGAGTTCTACACGCCGCGCTCGGTGGTACGCGTGATGGTGCGGCTGATCAAGCCGCAGGAAGGCCACAGCGTATATGACCCCTGCTGCGGTTCGGGCGGCATGTTGATCCTGTCCAAGGAATATCTGGACGAGCACGGCGGTGACTCGCGCCTGCTCTCGCTCTTCGGGCAGGAGGCGTCCGGTTCGGTGTGGGCGATTGCCAAGATGAACATGCTGCTGCATGGCATCCACAGCGCGGATCTGCGCAACGAAGACACCCTCACCGATCCGCAGCATGTGGAAGGCGGCGAGCTGATGCGCTTTGACCGCATCCTCACCAATCCGCCGTTTTCCATCGGCTACACGCCTACCTAGCATTTTCCAGAGTGCTTCCGCTACGGCACCGTGCCCGAGGGCGCGAAGAAGGCCGACCTGATGTTCCTGCAACACATGATCGCCTGCCTCAAGTCCGACGGCCTGCTCGCCACCGTGATGCCGCATGGCGTGCTGTTCCGCGGCGGGGACGAAAAGCGTATCCGCGCGGGCATGCTGGAGGATGATCTGGTCGAAGCGGTCATCGGCCTCGCGCCCAATCTCTTCTACGGCACCGGCATCCCCGCCGCCATTCTCATCCTGCGCAACAAGGGCGCCAAACCCGCCAACCGGCAGGGCAAGGTGCTGTTCATCAACGGCGAGGGCTTTCTGTATCTCGGGCGCAGCTACCGGCTGAAGATCGTCGACAGCCAGGACGAAGCCCTGAAACTGGTGGCGGGCTACTTTTGCCTGCGCAAGGACGCGCTGCCCCGCGCCCGCGAGACCTTCATCCGCTGGTACGCCGAGCGCGGCCGCGTGTGGCTCACAGCCAAGGTACGCGAGCACCCCCAGCGCATGGAAGTGGCCCCGGCCGACGTGCGCGTACAGGATCTTGGCTACCGCTGGGGACCCTGCGGCAAGGGCAACCGGGTGTACTTCCACTGGAAGACCATTCTGCTGCCGCGACCGATTGCCGAGTACGTGGTGGTGCATGAGCTGGTACACCTGCATGAGCCGCACCATACCCTTGCGTTCTGGCGGCGCATGGAGCGAGTGATGCCGGACTATGAGCGGCGGAAAAAGATGCTGTTGCTGCGAGCGGCGGATATGGAAGCGCATTGATTATTGCAATGGGCGCCCTCCCCCGGCAGGCTCGCGATCGAATCCACCTCGAGGCAGGGCCTGCACCCCGTCAACGACGGCGCAACGGTTCGAGCAAATCCTTCAGGCCGTTGTGGTCGAGCTCGTGCATCAGCGCGAGCAAACGACCGATTTCGCCACGCGGAAAACCCGTGCGCGCAAACCAGGCGAGATAGTGCCCGGGCAGGTCGGCGATCACCCGCCCCTTGTACTTGCCGAACGGCATTTCGCGGGTGACCAGCAGTTCGAGCATTTCCGGCGTCACTTCACCTCCCGACCGCGCGGCGGACGCCACCGCGACTTCTCAGTCCGCAGCACCGCTCAGACCAGCGTGAAACTCCCCCCGCGCGCCAGACGCGGTCCGGTCAGCGAGGCGAGCAAATCAGGGCGGTCGGTGATCACGCAATCCACCCCCCAGTCGAGCCGTTCCCGCGCCCGCACCGGGTCGTTCTCGGTATAGCAGACCAGCCACAGCCCGGCAGCATGGACGGCGCCCACGGTCTCGGTGTCCAGCGCTTCGGTGGCCACGTGCAGGGACACTGCGCCGAGCGCTGCGCAGCGCTCGCGCCAGTCCGGCGGCAGCTGCTCGACCAGCAAGCCCCGCGCCAGCGAGGGGGCGACTCGCCCCACCTCCTCCAAGGCCAACGCCGAGAACGAGGAGATCAGCAGCAGTCTGCGGCTCCCGGACCACAGCCGAAGGACGTGCTCGGCGACGATCCGGCCCGCTTTTCGCTCCTCCCCCGCAGACGGCTTGATCTCCAGATTCACGTCCAGGTCGAGTTCGATGCAACGCCGTGCGGCCGTTTCCAGTCGCGGTACGGGTTCGCCCGCAAACCGCGCGTCAAACCAGGCGCCGGCCTCCAGCCGGTCCAGTTCCGCATCGGGCGTGGCGGCCAGGTCGCCACGTCCGCTGGTCGTGCGCTCGAGGGTTTCGTCGTGCAGCAGATATGGCGTACCGTCGGCACTCAGCATCACGTCGAGCTCGACACCCCCTGCATGGGCGCGGCCGAGATCAAGGGCGGCCAGGGTGTTCTCGGGAGCCAGCAAACCGCCGCCGCGATGAGCGAGCACACGGCACCAGGGCCATGGGGATGCCGGCTGACGACCGGGGCATTCTTCCATCATGGGTTTTTCGCTCCATTCCAGGCGATGAGGATAACCGCGCAACTGCCGGCACGGGGTGCGGTGCGTTGCGCCAGAAACGGCCGGACGTACTGGCGAAACACTGGCCGCGCCACGCGTACTGTACGCGAACCCGCAGCAGGCGCAAACACGCGCAGCCGTGCGGACAAGACCATGAACCGGCGGATCGTCTGCCGACTGCTGGAGCGGCCTCCAGACCCCCTCCCCTGTTCCATCACAACCAACTTGCCGTCGCCCCGGGTCCGGTTCAAGATTTCGGGATCAAGATTTCCCGCCCGCTGTCGTTAAGTAGACCAGACACTCACTGCGCAGGTGTTACACGCATCATGGCCCTCTTCCGTCGATTCCTTCCGATTTTGCTGCTGGCGCTGCTGACGGGGTGCGAGTTCGTCTACGAAGTCCTCGAGATACCCGACCCCAAGAAGCAGGCTGCGGAGCACGAAGCCGAGAGCCGTGCAATCGGCGGCGCGTGCCGCCACGCGGGGCGTTCGCTGGAGGACTGCTTCGTCCTCAACCCCGGCGCCGACAAGGCGGCGGTGTTTTCGGGCTGGCGCGAAATGAACGATTACATGATGATGAACGAAATGGAAGTGGTTCCATCTCGCCTCCCGCAGCCGGGTGAGCAGGCATTGCGCCCGCCAGCACCGGCGCTGCGTTCGGCCCCGGTGGACATCATCGAACCACCGGAAACCATCGTCCCGATGCTCCCGCCGGTGTCCGATTGAGGCGCCGTGGGCCACGGCGCCTCACCATCCGCGGCCCACGCGCCGATCAAGGGGCCGGGTTGGCGTTGCGCAGATGGACGTCCTCGATCTCGGCGATGACCTCGGGTGACAGCTTGACGTCCCACGCACCAAGGTTCTGCTCGAGCTGCGCCATCGTCGTCGCGCCAATGATGGTGCTGGTGACGAACCAGCGGCTGTACAGGTAGGCCAGCGCCATCTGCGCCGGCTGCAATCCGTGCCGGCGGGCGATCTCGACATATTCGCGCGCCGCCGGCAACACGCCGGGCTTGGTGTAGCGCTGCCCGAAGTTGTCGAACAGGGTCAGCCGTCCATTTGCCGCCGGATCATCGAAGTACTTGCCGGTGAGGTGACCAAAAGCCAGCGGGGAGTAGGCGAGCAATCCGACCCGTTCGCGGTGGCAGACTTCGGCCAGCCCGTACTCGAACACCCGGTTGAGCAGGCTGTACGCGTTCTGGATCGACACCACACGCGGCAGGCCGTACTCGTCGGCCAGGCGGACAAACTCCATCACCCCCCATGGGTGTTCGTTGGACAAGCCGACGTAACGGATCTTGCCCTGCCCGACCAGCTCCGCCAGCGCCTCGAGCTGGGCACGAATCGGCGTGCATTCGCGCTCCTTGGTCGGGTCATACAACCACTGGCCGAACATTGGCTGGTTGCGCTCGGGCCAGTGCAGCTGATAGAGGTCGACATAGTCGGTACGCAAGCGCGTCAGGCTCGCCTCCAGCGCCGTGCGGATGTTGTCACCGTCCAGCGCCGACGGGCCGTTGCGAATCCAGCGCGTACTGCGCGCCGGCCCCGCCACCTTGGTTGCCAGGATGACACGATCGCGCGGCTGACCGGCCAGCCAGTCGCCGACGATGGTCTCGGTCGCGCCATAGGTTTCGGCTCTCGGCGGCACCGGATACATCTCGGCCGTGTCGATAAAGTTGATCCCGGCGTCGAGCGCACGGTCGAGTTGCGCGTGCGCCTCTTCCGGGGTGTTCTGCTGCCCGAAGGTCATCGTGCCGAGGCAAATCGCCGACACCTCGAGTTCACTGCTTCCCAGCTGGCGATAATCCATTCGCTGTCTCCATGTCGTTTCGGGGAAAGGGCGGGCATGCGTTGGCCGCATGTTTTGATCGCATCGTTCGTGAAGATGCGTTTGAGCGGTATCATCCGCCCCGCGCCCCCAATGATACGCCACGACGACCAAGGACCCACCGATGCCGTTTTCCCCCGACGACGAAGCGCTCTGTTATGGACTGCTCGCACTGTGCCGCGCCGGCTTCGAGAAGGAACTGGCCGCCGAACTCGACGTCTTTGCCCGCAAGATCGGGCTCGAGGGCTTCGTCCGCGCCCGCGACGGTCAAGCGTGGGTCAGCTTCGAAGCCTACGAAGGGGTCGCCTATGCCGACCTGGCCGAGGCCTGCGACTGGCGCAAGCTCGTGTTCGCGCGCCAGATCACGCCCTGGTTCGCGCGCGTGGACGCCTTGCCCGAACGCGACCGCGCAACCCCGCTGGTGACCGCCACGCGCGAGGCCGGACAGCGCTTCTCCGCGCTCTTCCTCGAAACACCGGATACCGACGAAGCCAAGCAGCGCTCCGGCTTTTGCCGCCGCTTCGCCGAGCCGATGACCAAGGCCTTGCGCGAAGCCGGGCTGTTGCGCACCAGCCGTGTCGGACTGCCGGAACTGCACATCGTGTTCCCCGACGCGAACTCGGCTTGGCTGTGCGCGTCCGCACCGGGCAAGGCCGCACCCTGGCCGATGGGCATCGCGCGTCTGCGCATGCCGCGCGAGGCCGGTAGCCGCTCGACGCTGAAACTGGCCGAAGCCCTGCTCGCCCTGCTCGGCGAAGACGAACGCAGCCTGGCCCTGCGCCCTGGCATGCGCGCAGCCGACCTTGGTGCCGCCCCGGGGGGTTGGACATGGCAACTGGCGCACCGTGGCGTGCACGTCACGGCGGTGGACAACGGACCGATGGCCGCCTCGGTGCTCGACACTGGCATGGTCGAGCACCTGCGCGCCGATGGCTTCACCTGGAAGCCGCGTCGGCCACTGGACTGGATGGTATGCGACATGGTCGAGCAACCCTCACGCATCGCCTCGCTGGCAGCGGACTGGATCGGCAGCGGACGCTGTCGCCATACGATCTTCAACCTCAAGCTGCCGATGAAGAAGCGACTCGACGCGGTCGAGCAATGCCGCACCCTGATCCACAAGCGGCTGGCCAGCGTCGGCGCCTACGACCTGCGCATCAAGCACCTGTACCATGACCGGGAAGAGGTCACCGCCTACCTCACGTTGCGCCGCTGAACCCCGCCGCGCCGGCCCCCGAAGAACACCCCCCGCCCCGAAGCGGTGGCTGCGAAACCCGATGCCCGCGCAAAATGAGGCAAAATCGCGACAGACCCGCACGACAGCCCGCTCAATAGCGTGTATTCTCTCGCCCGACAAAACGCTTCGTCATCGACGCATGTATAATCAGGGTCTTGATTTACAGGCGGTTCCCGGTTTGACTCGATCGCTCGGCCAGCGGTCGCCACCTCATTTCCGGTCGCGCGCGTCCTCCCTGCGGCGCCCTTTTCTCCGGTGCGCCTCCTTGGGGCACCCCATCCCGCTGGCGAGTCGCTCGTCCGCCGCCTGTCGTTTTTCCTATTGAATAAAGGCACTTATGAGCTTTGCCGACCTCGGCCTGATTCCCGACCTGCTCAAAGCCGTCGCCGAAGCAGGCTACACCGAACCCACTCCGATCCAGAAACAGGCGATTCCGGTCGTGCTGCAAGGGCTGGACGTGATGGGCGGCGCCCAGACCGGTACCGGCAAGACCGCCGGCTTCACGCTGCCATTGATCCAGCGCCTGTCGCGTCACGCCAACACCTCCGCCAGCCCCGCACGCCACCCGGTGCGCGCCCTGATTCTCGCGCCCACCCGCGAACTGGCCATCCAGGTGCACGAGTCGGTCGAAACCTACAGCAAATACGTCCCGCTGCGCTCACTGTGCATCTACGGCGGGGTGGACATGCGCGCCCAGACCGAAGCCTTGCGGCGTGGTGTGGAAATCGTCGTCGCCACACCGGGCCGGCTGCTCGACCATGTGCAGCAGAAGGCGATCCAGTTCAACCAGGTCGAGATGCTGGTACTGGACGAAGCCGACCGCATGCTCGACATGGGCTTCATCCCCGACATCCGCCGCATCCTCGAGATGCTGCCGGCGGCGCGTCAGAGCCTGCTGTTCTCGGCCACCTTCTCCGACGAGATCAAGAAGCTCGCCGACCGCATGCTGAAGGATCCGCAACTGATCGAGGTCGCGCGGCGCAACACCGTATCCGAAACCATCACGCACCGCGTGCACCCGGTTTCGGCAGGCCTCAAGCGCAACCTGCTCGCCCACCTGCTGCGCCACCAGCCCGACACCCAGGTGCTGGTATTTGTCGACACCAAGATTCTGTGCGGCCGTCTCGCCAACTTCCTCGAACGCCACGGCATCGCCGCCGATGCGATTCACGGCGACAAGAGCCAGATCCAGCGCTCGGAAACCCTCGAGGCCTTCAAGGCCGGAAAACTCAAGGTCCTGATCGCGACCGACGTCGCCGCGCGTGGTCTCGACATCGACGATCTGCCGGCGGTGATCAACTTCGAACTGCCCCACACCGCCGAAGACTACGTGCACCGCATCGGCCGCACCGGTCGCGCGGGGCGTCAGGGCAACGCGGTGTCGCTGGTGTGCACCGAAGAAAAACCCCGCCTGGCCGAAATCGAAAAGCTGATCAAGCTCGACATTCCGCAGGAGATCATTCCCGGCTACGACCCCGATCCCGACTTCTTCGAAGCCGGCACACACAAGAAGCGCGGTGGCCGGGACAAGCGTGAAAAGAGCGACTGGGCCGACCGGAACACCAGATCGCCCAGTTCCCAATCCACCACTGCCGAACGCGACCCCCGCCAGCGCGGTCGCGGCCGCACACCGCGCAACACGATGATCGCCGCCGACGGTTTCGATTTTTCCAAACCCTATCAGCCAACCAATGTGGCGACCGTGGGTACGAGCAACGACACGGCCCGTCCGGTCGGAGACGGCTCGGCTGATGCCGAACGACGTGGTCGCCGCCCGATCGCCGTGCTGCTGGGCGGGCTCGGACGCAAATAAGACGGTCCTTTGCCCCCTTTTTCAACGAAGGGGGCGTGCGGCACTCAAGTATTCTCGAATCCGTCCGATACAGGAAGCATGCGATGCACTAGCGGGCAACCGGTAGCGCATCGCCGACGAGAACCGACGATCAGGGAGTCCGCACGTGCCCGTGCCACGGGTCACGCTCTCCGTGTTCGTCCTGCGCGAGCCGACTGCAACAGCGTGATTCCGACCATGAAATCATCGCCTCCCCCGAAAGGCGGCAAACCCCCTTCAGAGCCCTTTGTCGCGGACTTTTCCGAAGGTCTCGAAACCGGACTGTATCTGGCCTTGCTCGAGCTGATCGACGAAGGCCTGATCATTACCGGTGACGAGACCATCATCGAGGTCAACAGCGCTGCCTGCCGGCTACTGGAACGCGACTATCGTCAACTCGCCGGCAAACCGCTGGCCGACGTATTCCCCTCCGAACGAGCCTTTCTCGACGCGCGCGCGCGGCTGCTCATCCAGGGCGAGATGCGCGGCAGCCTCACCGTATCGCTGCCGGGCGGGCGCCACCGTGCCTTGCGTTTCATCGCCGCCGCGCGTATCCGACCGGGTATCCACGCCCTCATTCTGAGTCCCGACCTGATCGCCGAAACGTACGCCGAGCGTCCGCGCGGCGACACGCTCTGGCCCCGACTGGCGGCACTGATCGATCAACCGGTGATCGTGCTCGACGCCGATGCGCGGGTTACAGCAGCCAACGCCACGGCACTCCGTACCCTCGGTCTGAAACGCGAAGCGCTCGTCGGGACTGCACTCACTCACCATTTCGAAGTTCAATGGCAGGGCACAGGCGAGCAGCGCAGCGTTGATCTGCGCGCCACCACCACGGCAATCGCACCGGCCGGCCGCAGCCTGCACGCCAACGTACTGCCCGGGCCCAAACCGGGCTGGCAGGTCCTGGTGGTACCGGCCTCCGGCCGACCAACGCCCACGACAGCGAGCACGTCCGAACCGGCAGATGGCACCGAATCCCCGCGCCCCGGTCCATCGGCCGCCTCCACTGAAGTCGCGACCTCCCCGCTCCGGCACGACCCGAGCGGCGCAGCTGCACCCACCTCCCCTGATGACGAATTCCAGGCCCTGATCACCGCCGCCGCGCGCGCCATCGACCTCAACCAGCTCGGCGTGCATTTTCAGCCCCTGGTGGACGCCCGCACCGGCACACTACGCAGCGGCGAAGCCTTGTTGCGCTGGCAGCACCCCACACTCGGTCTGCTTCCGTTCAATCGCTTCCTCGCCCCCGCGCGGCAGGGTGGCCTGATCGCGCGCATGGGCGACTGGATATTGAATGCCGCCTGCCGCTACGCCGCAGGCTGGCCCAGAGGCGATGGCCGCGGCACGGGGCTTACGGTGAACGTCGCCGCGGAGCAAGTGTTCGCCGGCGATCTGGTCGACAAGGTGCGCAAGGCGCTCTCGATGAGCGGTCTCGATCCACTGGCGCTGGAACTCGACATCGAAGAGGCCGTACTGGCCTCCGGTTGGCCGGATCTGGCACCCACGCTCGGCGCTCTGCGCGCGCTTGGCGTACGTCTGGCGGTAGACGGATACGGTCACGGACTCAGCGCGATCCGGCAACTGAAGCAATGTCCGTTCGGGGCACTCAAGCTCGACCCCGAGCTGGTCGCCGAAGTCGGTCATCGCGAAGACAGCGAGGCCGTCATCGAGGCGATCGCCGGCATGGGCGGCATCCTCGGGCTCGAAGTGCTGGCCCGTGGTGTCGAAACACGTGCCCAGCAGGCATTTTTGTCCGCACTCGGGTGCCACCTGCAGCAAGGCCCGCTGTTTGGCCCACCGATGAGCGCGCGCGACTTCCGCGCGCTGCTGACCGGCAATCAGCACAAGCGCTGAGCGGCGCCCAACACCGCGCAACAACCACGAAACCGGGCTCTCGCTGGAGAGGGTTCAGTATTCGAGCAGGGTACGACAAGTCTCCTGTCGTCCTGTGAGGACGCTGAAACGCGCTAGTCGATCGAGCACAAAGGCGTCAGGTACCCGATCGTCGGCACAATAATCTCGCAACTGCATCGCGTAGGCCAGATTCTGCATGTCACGAACCGTGCGTGAGATGGCTGGGAATGGATAGGCACCGACATCGCGCCAATCCGCTGGCAAACCGCCCTCGTCGTCGATCGGCAGCGCATCGGCCGCACTGGCGGCATCCCCCGGCGGTGGATCGGGTTGTTGCGCCGACACCGGCGCCCAGGGCAGCGCAGCAAGCAGAAAGGACAGGAGCAGGATCTTGAGCGGCATGGTTCGACAAACCCCGAAGAAGTAACAACGCGCATACGGCGTCGCCACCGATGATATCGGCTCCCGAGTCCCGTTTCTTGAGTCCATCGGGGCAGGTACAAGGGGTTTGGGGAGTGACAATCCCGAGGCGGCACGATCTCCTCAACGCGCGAGGCCGGTGCGCGGAGTTTCGGGCACGTAAACGCGATTCGCCCGGACCACAGCCCGGGCGAATCAATGATACATCAGGAAAGCGAGTGCTCCCGGAGAAGCGCTCGCGCCTGATCAGGCCTCCAGCGTCTTGACGTGGGCGATGACCTCGGCCACCACCTCCTGGGCACTACCGTACAACATGCGGCAGTTGTCCTTGTAGAACAGCGCATTCTCGATGCCCGAGTAGCCTGCCCCCTTACCGCGCTTGACGACGATGACGTTGTGCGACTGATCGGCATTGAGAATCGGCATGCCGTAGATCGGGCTCGACTTGTCGGTACGGGCAACCGGGTTGACCACATCGTTGGCCCCGATGACCAGGGTCACGTCGGTCTGGGCGAAATCGGCGTTGATCTCCTCAAGATCGAAGATCTTGTCATAGGGGACGCCAGCTTCGGCCAGCAGCACGTTCATGTGACCCGGCATCCGTCCGGCGACCGGATGGATGGCGAACATGACCTCGACGCCACCTTCCTCGAGCAACTGCGCCATCTCCCACACCTTGTGCTGCGCACCAGCCACCGCCATGCCGTAACCGGGCACGATGACGACCTTGCTGGCATAACGCATCACCGCCGCCGCATCAAGAGCCGACAGTTCGCGCATCGTCCCCTCGACCGGACCGGAACTGCCCGAGGCCTCGCCGGTAATCGGCGCGAAGAGGATGTTTTTCAGCGGACGATTCATCGCCTTGGCCATCAACTGCGTCAGCAGCATGCCCGAGGCTCCGACCACGATACCAGCCACGATCAGCGCCGGGTTGCCGAGCACGAAGCCCTTGAAGCCCACCGCCAGACCAGTGAAGGCGTTCAGCAACGAGATCACCACCGGCATGTCGGCACCGCCGATCGGCAGGACCAGCACCGCGCCGAGGGCCAGCGCCAGCAGGAAGAAGAAGAAGATCTCCCCGCCGCCCGGATTGTCGGCATAGCCAATCGTGAGACCGACACCAAAGGTCAGCATGGTGAGGAAGAAATTGATCGTGTTCTGCTGCGGCAGCGTAATCGTCTTCTTCATCAGGCCCTGCAGCTTGGCATAGGCCACGCACGAACCTGAGAAGGCGACCGATCCGATGATCGCACCGAGCACGAGCAGCGTCGAGGTCATGGCACCGTACTCGGTCCCCTTGACCAGTTCCACCCCGGCAATCGCCGCGGCCGCGCCACCACCCATGCCATTGAAGATGGCAACCATCTGCGGCATGTCGGTCATCTTGACCGTCTTGCCCAGATACCAGGCCCCACCGCCACCGAGCACGATGGCCAGCACCATCAGGCCGATGTTGCGCAGATCGGGGATGAAGAAGGTCACCACCGTGGCGGCAACCATTGCAAAACCGGCCCAGATGATGCCGCGGCGTGCCGTCACCGGCGAAGCCATCGCCTTCAGACCAAGAATGAAGACCACCGCGACCGCAAAATAGGACGCGCTGACGAACCAGTTATAAGTCATTGTGCGCCCTCCCGCTTGCGACCACCCGCCTTGAACATTGCCAGCATCCTTTCGGTCACGATGTAGCCACCAGCGGCGTTCGCCGCGCCGAGCAGCACCGCGATGAAGCCGAGCAGCAACTGCATCGGTTCGTCTGGATCGGCCTTGCCGAGGGCGACCATCGCCCCGATCAGCACCACGCCGTGGATGAAGTTGGACCCCGACATCAACGGGGTATGCAGAATCACCGGCACGCGCGAAATCACCTCGTACCCGGTGAACGCCGCCAGCATGAAGATATAAAGTGCGCTAAAACCATCCATGTTCGCGTCCTCCGGTTACAGGCCAAGAATTTCCCGGACGCCGGCGTGCCTGACCTCACCCTCGTGGGTGAGGCAGGTGCCGGACATCACGTCGTCGCTCCAGTCGAGGGCCAGTTCGCCCCCCTTGATGAACGGGGAAATGAAGTTGAACAGGTTCTTGGCGTACATCTCGGACGCGTGCACCGGCATGCGGCTGGCGATGAGCGTGGGGCCAATGACCAGCACATCGTCGATCCAGGTCTTTTCACCGGCCACCGTACCCTCGACGTTGCCGCCCGTTTCCGCCGCCATATCGACGACCACCGCACCCGGCTTCATCCTCGCCAGCATTTCCTTGGAGATGATGATCGGGGCCTTCTTGCCGGGAATCGACGCCGTAGTGATCAACGCGTCGCACTGTGCCACCGCCTTGCCCAGGCGCTCGGCCTGCTGCGCCCGTTCGGCGTCAGTCAGCTCACGTGCGTAGCCGCCCGCACCCACGGCGGAAACCCCGGTGTCGACGAACTTGGCGCCGAGCGATTCGATCTGTTCACGCACTTCCGGGCGCACGTCGTAGGCCTCGACCATGGCACCAAGGCGGCGTGCCGTGGCGATTGCCTGCAGGCCGGCCACACCGGCACCGACGACGAGCACCTTCGCCGGACGAATCGTCCCCGCGGCATAGGTCAGCATCGGAAAGAACTTGGGGCTGTGGTCGGCAGCGATCAACGCGCACTCGTAGCCGGCTACAGCGGACTGGCTCGACAGCGCGTCCATGCTCTGCGCGCGCGAGATGCGCGGCAACAGTTCGAGCGCAAACGCCGTCACCTGCTTTTCGAGCAACAATTGCACCCGCTTGGCGTCATACCAGGGCTGCAGCATGCCGAGCAGCACGCTGCCCGGCTTCATCTTGCCGATGAGTTTGGTCGGCGGCGGTTGAACGCACAGCACGACATCCGCTTCGGCGAACACGGCCTGGCCGTTCTCGGCAAAGCGTACGCCGGCAAAGGCATCATCGCGATAATGCGCGGGCACACCGGCCCCCGTTTCCATGACGACCTCGGCACCGAGGCCAAGGTATTTCTTGACGACCTCCGGAACCACGCCCAGGCGTCTTTCGCCCTTGACGGTCTCCGCAGGCACTCCGATCAACAGAGGCATTCGTTATCCTCCCGGTATAGGTCTGTTGATTGATAAATCCGTTCTCGCTCGGCCGTACATGGCGGCCGCGGGTACTCTCCCATGACAGCGGGGCGCATCCGGTGATCCGCACGCCGAATACCCTATTCTTGTGGATTCTCCTCGCTCTGGCATGCAAAGCCAAACTTCAGCGCATTGCAGATAATACTGATGCCTGCGGTAATCGCAACGGCGATTTGCCCCGACCGTCCCGCAGCGACGCACCGCATGGGCGCCGAAAACCGCGTCACTGCTGGAGGTTACGCGTTTTCCGACAACGTCCCGAGGTCCGTGGCAAAAGCCTGCTCAGTTCCGGTTGGGAGCCGCTTCGACCAACTTGATGATGGACAACGAGATGTTGTCGCCCCCCCCTTCGGCGCGCAGGCGCGCCTGACGGATCAGGATGCTGGCCGCCTCGCGGGCCGGGTGGCCACTGATCGTGCGTGCGAGTTCGAGGTCGGAAAAGTATGCCCACAAGCCATCGGAACACAACAGGAAGCTGTCGCCGGCAACCAGCGGCGCGACATGCCCGAAATCCATCTTCGGCTCGCGATCGCTGCCAAGACAGGACAGCAGGACATTTCGCTGGGGGTGATTGAGTGCGGCCACCTCATCGAGCTTGCCCTTGCGCTGCAACTCCCCCACGAGCGAATGATCCAGGCTGCGATTGATGGTCTGCTCCCCGCGAAAGTGATACAGGCGGGAATCGCCGCAATGCACCCAGTCCACCCGTCCCGGTTGCAACAGCAGCACAACCGCAGTGCTGTGCGGATCCTTCTCGCTGGTGAAGCGGGTCAGACGGATCACCACGTGCGCTTCACTGACGATTCCGGCGAGCATGCTTTGCGGTGTATCCGAACCAGGTGCATAGGATTCAAAGTTCTGCCGGGCCTTGATCAACACCTGCTCCGCGGCCAGCGCGCCACCACTGTGCCCACCCATGCCATCGGCCAGCACGGCCATCATCATTCCCGGCCTCGTCGGATGGGAATAAAGAGTGACCCGGTCCTGCTGCTCCTGGCGATCGCCGGTGTGCCGGGCAACGCAAGCTTCTACTGTAAGCGGCATCGTATATTTGGATTGGACAATAACTGATGATAACAACCGCTTACCCGGTTCGGGCAGAATGGACAGCGCTTCGTCGCTCGCCAGCACGGCCGAGCGTGAAATAAGTCACACTTCCCGACAGAAACACACTCAATTGCGGAGAACCCAAGAAATGTTTCCAGGACGCGGCTACGACGAAATCGCCACCGGCTCCCGATTCGAAACCTCGATGACCATGACCGAAACCCACATCGTGCTGGGTGCCGGTCTGTTCGGTGACTTCAACCCCTTGCACCTGAACCAGCGTTTTGCCGAGCAAAGCCGGTTTGGCGGGCGCATTGCGCACGGCTATCTGACCACCTCGTTCATGGCCGCACAACTCGGGATGCTGTTCCACGGCACCGCCATCGCCTACCTGGAGCACACTTCCCGCTTCACCGCGCCGGTACGCGCGGGCGATACGCTGACCATCGTGTGGACCGTGCGCCAGCTCGAGGACAAACCCAAACACGGCGGCGGCGTGGTCACCCTCGACGGGATATGCACCAATCAGGAAGGCACCCAGGTCGCCGAAGCCGAAGCGAAAATGCTGGTGGCGAACAACCCGCGCGACTGACCGCCCCGCCAAACCGAATCTCCGGCGTGACGGCCGGCGGCCGTCACGCCCCTCCTCGCCTCGCACCCCTCCGCGGCGGGAAGGCCCTCACGCAGGGATGGCTTCACACCCCCCTGGTGGCAGAGAGTCGCTGATCGACGAGTTCGATCCAGTGCCGTACTGGCAACGCCGTACCCGCCTGCAGATGCGTCAGACAGCCGATGTTGGCGGTGGCAATGACCTGCGGTTCCGCCACAGTCAGTCCATCGACCTTGCGCTCGCGCAGGCGTTCGGACAATTCGGGCTGCAGAATGGAATAGGTTCCGGCCGAACCGCAGCACAAATGAGCATCGCGCACCGGTACCAGTCGATGACCACATGCGTCGAGCAGGGATTCAACCACACCGCGAATGCCCAGGCCGTGCTGCAGGGTACATGGGGCATGAAAGGCCACCGCCGGCACGTGCCCTTCCGGAGCGGCGCTGGCCGCACCGGCGCTTCCACCGGTGAGCGCTGCGCGCAAGCGCTCGGCTTCGGCGGCGACGACCTCGCTGATGTCGCGCATCAGGGACACGATCCGCTCCGCCTTTCTCGCGTAGGCCGGATCGTCCGCCAGCAGGTGCGCGTAATCCTTGACCTGCGTGCCGCAACCCGACGCGGTCATCACGATCGCCTCCACCTCGCCGGCCGCGATCGCCGGCCACCACGCATCGATGTTGCGGCGCGCCTCGCCCCTCGCGCCCTCTACGTCGTGCAGGTGAAAGCGTACCGCTCCGCAACACCCGGCGCCGCCGACCTCATACAGCGAGATGCCGACGGCGTCGAGCACACGCGCCGCAGCGGCATTGATTGACGGCGCCATCGACGGCTGCACGCAACCGGCCAGCACGATCATTCTGCGCACGTGGCGTGGCGTCGGCCAATTGCCCGCAGGCCGCGCCTCCGGCACCTTGTCCTTGAGCTTCTGCGGCAGGACGCCGCGCACCATGCGTCCCGCGCGCATCGCCGCGCCAAAAAGGCCGGTGCGCGGAACGAGTTCGCGCAAGGCCCAGCGTACCAGCCGCGTACTGGCCGGACGTGCCACCCGCTGCTCGACCAGCTGGCGGCCGATGTCCGCGAGCCGGCTGTACTGCACACCGGACGGACAAGTCGTTTCACAGGCGCGACAGGTCAGGCAGCGATCCAGATGCAACTGCGTCTTGGCGCTCACCGCCTGCCCTTCCAGCAACTGCTTGATCAGATAGATGCGACCACGAGGACCGTCGAGTTCGTCTCCGAGCAACTGGTAGGTCGGACAGGTGGCGGTACAGAATCCACAGTGCACGCATTTGCGCAGGATCTCGTCGGCCTCGCGCCCTTCCGTGGTGTTCTTGATGAAATCGGCAAGCTGCGTCTGCATGTCAGATTCCGCTGTATAGTCGGCCCGGATTCAGGATGCCGGCAGGATCGAAGGCCGCCTTGAGGCGACGGTGGATGTCCATCACCGCTGGTGCCGGCGGATGAAACACGGGCGACCCGCTGTCTCCCCCCCGGAACAGAGTGGCATGTCCACCAACGGCGGCGACCCGCTCACGCACGGTTGCGGCCGAGAGACGCGAGCGCGACCAGCGCTGCCCGCCTCCCCATTCGATGAACTGGCCGTCGTCACTCAGATCGATCTCGGCCACCCCCGCCGGGACCGCCAGCCGCCACAGCGGTGCGTTATCGGCAGGCGCGAAAAACGCATGACGCTGCTCGCGCACCGACCGCCACCAGCTCAATGCCTCGGTGTCGGGTAGCATTTCGCCCCCCAGGGAACGCGCCGCGGCATCCACCGCTGCCCGGGCGCCTGCAAGCCGCAGCGTCAGCACGCCATCATGCCAGCTGGAAGCGGAAAGCGGCAGCGGCTGACCCGACCAGCGATCGAGCGCATCGAGGGCGGTCCGCGCCGCCATCGAAAAGCGCAGGGTCGCCGTCGCCGCCGGGCGTGGCAGCACTTTCAGCGACACCTCGGTGATCAGGCCGAGTGTGCCGAGGCTACCCGCAACCAGCCGCGCGACATCGTATCCGGCCACGTTCTTCATCACCTGCCCACCAAAGCCCAGCAGGTCACCACGGCCGTCGATCAGGCGCACGCCGAGCACGTAGTCGCGGACGGCGCCGGCGGCCTGCCGTCCCGGCCCCGACAAGCCTGCGGCGACACACCCGCCAACGGTCGCACCGGAACCGAAGCTCGGCGGCTCGAAAGGCAGCTGCTGCCCCTGCTCGGCAAGCAGCGCTTCGAGCTCGGCAAGCGGCGTTCCGGCACGTGCTGTAACGACCAGCTCGGTCGGCTCGAACGCCACCACGCCACGATACGCGCTGGTGTCCAGAACCTCGCCCACCGGGGTTTCACCGTAGAAGTCCTTGCTGCCTCCACCGCGCAGACAGAGCGCACGGCTGTGCCCGGCGGCGTCACGGATTTGCTCGCACCACCGCTCAATCAGTTTGTCCATGCGCGCTCACCGCTCCCTCGTCCTGGTGCTTTCTGGCCTGCCAGTCGGCCACCACGCGCAACGCCAGCCAGGAACCGATCAGCGACAGCACCGGCACCACCACCAGCAAAAACTGAATCCAGCCCGTACTCATTGTCTCCCACCCTTTCGATCTTGGTCATTTGATGTGATTGATTCTAGAAACGCGGTAGTTCGGGATGTGGCAACTGTCCGCCACTGACACGCATGCGGCCGTACTCGGCGCAGCGGTTGAGCGTCGGTATGGCCTTGCCCGGGTTGAGCAAACCGGCCGGATCGAAGGCCGCCTTGACGCGGAAGAACGCCGCCAGCTCCGGCCGCGTGAATTGGCTGCACATCTGGTTGATCTTCTCGACGCCAACGCCGTGCTCACCGGTAATCGTGCCGCCCAGCGCCACCGAAAGCTCGAGAATGTCCGCCCCAAAGGCCTCGGCACGCTCGAGTTCGCCAGGCTGATTGGCGTCGAACAGGATCAGCGGATGCAGATTTCCGTCACCCGCGTGAAAGACGTTGATGCAGCGCAACCCGTACTTGCGTTCCATCGCCTGGATCGCCGACAGCATCTCGCCGACACGCTTGCGGGGAATGGTGCCGTCCATGCAGTAGTAATCGGGGGAGATGCGCCCCGCCGCCGGAAACGCCGCCTTGCGTCCGGCCCAGAAGCGCAGCCGTTCGGCTTCGTCGCGCGAAACCCGGATCTCGGTTGCCCCAGCCTTTTCCAGTACCACGCGCATGCGCTCGATCTCTTCTTCGACCTCCTCGGGCGTGCCATCCGATTCGCACAACAGGATGGCCCGGGCGTCCAGCGGATATCCGGCATGCACAAACGCCTCGACGGCGACGGTGGCGGGCTGGTCCATCATTTCCAGCCCCGCCGGCACGATGCCCGCAGCGATGATGGCCGCGACGGCATCCCCCGCCACGACGACATCGTCGAAGGCCGCCAGCACGCATCGCGCCACGACCGGACGCGGCAACAGCTTGACCACCACCTCGGTGACCACGGCCAGCATGCCTTCTGAGCCGATCACCGCTGCCAGCAGATCGTAACCGGGCGCGTCGGGCGCGAGACTGCCGAACTCGACGATCTCGCCGGCCATGCTCACCCCCCGCACCTTGAGCACGTTATGCACCGTCAAACCGTACTTCAGGCAATGCACGCCCCCCGAGTTTTCAGCGACGTTCCCGCCAATGGTGCATGCGATCTGCGACGATGGATCCGGTGCGTAGTACAAGCCATGCGGGGCCGCGGCTTCGGAGATCGCCAGATTGCGCACCCCGGGCTGCACCACCGCCACCCGCGCGTGCGGGTCAATCGATACGATCCGGTTCAACCGCGCCAGGGACAGCAGCACGCCATGCCGATGCGGCAGCGCGCCGCCGGACAGGCCGGTGCCCGCTCCGCGGGCCACCACCGGCACACCGAGGCGATGACAGCATTGCAGGATCGCCACGACCTCGGCTTCACTGCCTGGCAGCGCGACGACCATCGGCACCTGACGATAGGCGGACAGCCCGTCACATTCATAAGGTCGCAGATCCTCGGCTTCGTACATCAGCGTACCCGCCGGCAGCACGCGACTCAACGCATCGACCAGACCCGCCTTGTCCACCGCCGAGAAATCACCTTCCCGCTCTCCGTCGAGCACACCGCCGTCGACCACCGTCACCGCACCTTCTCCTTCACGGAAAACAACTGTTCCACACGCGCCCCGACGTCGACATCGTCCGCGCCAGTCGACAGCATGGCGGCGGCAGAACGGTCGCCCACTGCGTCGTCGCCCGGCGTTGCTCGATCCGGCACCGTCCCGACCACGTCCTCACGCTCCACACCTGCGACCCAGCGCCGCGGGTCGAGGCCCAGCCGTGCCGCCGCACGCACCAGATGCCGGGCGGCGGCAGCGCGTGCGGCGGCCGCATCACCCGCCCGGATCGCCTCGAAGATCTCGCGATGCTGGCCCTGGGCCTCATGTGCCCTGCCCTGAGCCAGACCGCACGGACTCCACGTGGGCGCGCGCGAAGCAGACAACTGCCGCCCCATGAACACCTGAAAACGCTCGAGTTGCCGGTTACGGGTCGCGGCGGCAATGGCCACGTGAAAGGCGTCATCATCGTCTACCGCACCGGCACCGCTCGCCAGCGCATCGTCCATGCGCCAAAGGGCTTGTTCGATGCGCGCCAGATCGTCATCGGAACGACGCAGCGCTGCCAGCTCCGCGGCCCCGGTTTCCATCAGAAAACGTAATTCGAAAACGTCACCGAGTTCCCGCGACGCTGCGATGGGCTCACCGGCTCCGGCATCAAGCCGGAAGGAGCCCTCGCCGGGCAGGGCGGCGACAAAGGCCCCGGAACCCTGGCGTGTCCACACGCAGCCGTCGGCCTTCAACCTCGAAACGGCCTCGCGAATGACCGCTCGACTGACCCCGAAACGCTCGCACAAGACTTTCTCGGTGGGCAGCTGCGTACCCGGCCCGAGTCCCTGATCGACGATCCATCGCTCCAGTCGACGGGCGACATCGTCACTCAGGCGCCTCGTCATCGCGGCCTTTCTCCGGCATTCATTCACGGATCCGTAAAGTTGTCTGACAAGTGAAGATGATAGTCCACGATTCCCGCACTGTCAGCCAGAATTCACGCAAGACGGCCGCCAAGACGCCTTGCCCCGCACTGCGGGGACAGGGCGTCGATGACAGCATGCCCGGGACGGGAAGACCCGCCCCGGGCATGCACCGCGTTGCCGAGCCTCGATCCGCGAACCATCCCGGCTGGGCGGGACCGCCATGGCGCGCGAGAACGGAGTCCGGCGATGACGGGGCGCCCAGGAACCCGGAGGAGGTGCCGCGGCAACGGGGTGTGCGATCAGGCGTCGGTTTTCAGCACGCCGCGCCGGATCTGGTCCCGCTCCATCGATTCGAACAAGGCCTTGAAGTTACCCTCGCCGAAGCCTTCGTCACCCTTGCGTTGAATGAACTCGAAGAACACCGGCCCGAGCAGGGTTTGCGAGAAGATCTGCAGCAACAGGCGCGGCGCATCCTCCCCGGCGCTGCCGTCGAGCAGAATGCCACGGGCCTGAAGCTCCGGCACCGGCTGCGCGTGCCCCGGCAAGCGCTCGTCGAGCATCTCGTAGTAGGTCTGTGGCGGCGCGGTCATGAACGGCAGCCCCGACTTCTGCAGCGCATCCCAGCTCGCGATCAGATCATCGGTATACAGCGCGATGTGCTGAATACCCTCGCCGTTGAACTGCATCAGGAACTCTTCGATCTGCCCGCTCTTGCCGGAAGCCTCTTCGTTGAGGGGGATGCGGATCTTGCCATCCGGTGCGGTCATCGCCTTCGAGGTCAGGCCGGTGTACTCGCCCTTGATGTCGAAGTAACGGATCTCCCGGAAATTGAACAGCTTCTCGTAGAAGCTCGCCCAGTAGGCCATCCGCCCCCGATAGACGTTGTGCGTCAGGTGATCGATGAACTTCAGGCCATGCCCCTTCGGATGACGGTCGACACCGTCGAGGAACACAAAGTCGATGTCGTAGATCGAGGCGCCATCCTCGAAGCGGTCGATCAGATACAGCGGCGCGCCGCCGATGCCCTTGATCGCCGGCAGGCGCAGTTCCATCGGACCGGTGGGAATGTCGACCGGCTGGGCGCCGAGTTCCAGCGCCCGCTCGTAGGCGAGGTGCGCGTCGCGCACACGAAACGCCATGCCGCAGGCCGATGGACCGTGCTCGGCGGCAAAGTAGGCGGCAACACTCTTCGGCTCATTGTTGAGGATGAAATTGATGTCGCCCTGGCGATAGAGGCTGACATCCTTGGAGCGGTGACGCGCGACCAGGGTAAAGCCCAGCATCTCGAACACCGGCTCGAGGACGTTCGGGGAGGGGGATGCAAACTCGACGAACTCGAAGCCCATGAGTCCCATCGGATTTTCGAACAAATCTGCCATTTCCATGTTTCTCCTGATTGGTTGAATCGAACACGCACCCACCGGACGGCGGATGCTCGGGAACGAATCAGGAACGCGGCGGCGCGCCGGGCACCCCGCGCGTACTGCGCGAAAGGTGCTCGCCGATGAACAACTGCTGGCCACGCACAGGATCGGACATTGATTGAGATCGAAAGTAATTTCACCCCATCGTAAACCATTCGGCGACGTTTGCTAAGATTCTTCGTTTGCGCACCGCAATACACGGGGCCCCGCCCTGCGCGAACAGCACAGCCCACGCGTACCGACCCAAACGCAACGCACACCGTAACGAAACATCGCCATCACCCTTTGTCGTCCGCCCCGAACTCATGAACGTGTCCCCCCTCGTCGCCCGCCTGCTGCCGTTTCTCGCCTGGCCGACCCAGTGGCGCGGTCACGGCGTGCGCGGCGACCTGATCGCCGGCATCACCGTCGCGCTGGTGATGATCCCGCAGGCGCTGGCCTATGCGCAGCTGGCGTCGCTGCCGCCCTACATCGGCCTCTATGCCTGCCTGCTGCCAGCGGCGATCGCCGCGCTGTTCGGCTCCTGTGGTCAACTCTCCACCGGCCCCGTCGCGCTCACGGCGCTGCTCACCGGCGCCAGCCTGATCCCGCTCGCACGCCCGGATTCGCCCGAGTTCCTGACCCTTGCCATCCTGCTCGCGCTGATGTCCGGGCTGATCCAGCTGCTGCTGGGTGCGCTGCGTGCAGGCTGGCTGCTCAACCTGCTGTCGCGCCCGGTGATGACCGGCTTCATCAACGCCGCCGCGCTGCTCATCTGCCTTTCGCAGATTCCTGCGCTTCTGGGACTGCGCATGGCGCGCAGCGAGCACTTTCTGCTCGATTTCTGGCACATGTTCGAGAACATCTCGGCAGCCAATCCGCTATCGACCGCGTTCGGCGCGGTCTCGCTGCTGTGCCTGATCGTGCTGCGTCGCTTCGCCCCCAGGCTGCCGGGCGTGCTGTTGGTCGTCGTCATCGCCACCATTGCCTCCGCCGCGCTGGATTACGAGGCCCGCGGGGGCGCCGTCATCGGCGCGATTCCGGCGGGTCTGCCGGCCCTGACCCTGCCCGCGCTCGACTGGAACCTGACCGTCGCGCTGCTGCCCGCGGCCTTCGTCATCGCGCTGGTGAGCTTCATGGAGGTCACCTCCAGCGCCACCCTGATCAGTGCCCGCCTGGGCACGCATTGGCAACAGAACCAGGAGCTCATCGGCCAGGGGCTGGGCAAGATCGCCTCCGCGCTGACCGGTTCGATGCCGGTCAGCGCCTCGTTCTCGCGCTCGGCGCTGAACTACGCCAGCGGCGCGCGCACCGGGCTTTCCTCACTGGTGTCGGTGGTGTTCGTCGTCGTCACCCTGCTCTACCTGACCCCGTTGCTGTGGCACCTGCCCACCGCGGTGCTGGCCGCGATCATCCTGCAGGTCGTCGCCGGTCTGCTCGACTTTCGCGCCCTCGGCCGCGCCTGGCAGGCCAGCCGCGACGACGGTCTGGCCTCGGCGCTCACCTTCGTCACCACACTCGCGTTCGCGCCCAACATCCAGAATGGCATCCTCACCGGCCTGCTGCTGTCGCTGGCCTTGATGCTGTATCGCGACATGCAGCCCCGCACCGCCCTGCTCGGCCTGCACCCGGACGGCACCTACCGCGACCTCGAGCGCTTCGGCCTGGAGCACCCGCACCCCGGTCTGGTCATCCTGCGCTTCGACAGCCCGCTCACCTTCGTCACCGCCGAAGCGTTCGACAACGCCGCGACCCAGGCACTGCGCGCCCAGCCACGCGTCAGCACGCTGCTGATCTCGGCCGCGGGTATCAACACCATCGACGCCAGCGGCCTGCACGCGATCTCGGCAGTGCTCGAACGGCTGCGTGCCGACGGGCAGACGCTGGCCTTCTGCGGACTCAAGAAGCAGGTCATTGAACCGATGGAGCGCACAGGGCTGTGGTCCCGCCTCAAACCGCACGCGCATTACCGCACCGAACAGCATGCGCTGGAGACCTTGCTGCCCGAACTCGGCGATATAGCCAAGAACAATGCATAACCAAACTCTGATTGAGTAGCTTGACTGAGCGCCCTTGACGAGATCTACCCCGAGAGCCGCCGCCAGCGCTGCTGCGCAAATAAGACTGCCAACGCGCTCACTGCCCTGCCCAAGAACCTGCAGACAAAGGCGTAGCTCCACGAAATCTAGATTGCCCCGACACGCACCAAAGCTGTTGCCGCCATTGTCTAATTCGTGGAGACCTATCCGGCGAAATATCGGAAGGCGACCGACCGGCTCGTCACCGATCGCGACGCCCCCTCGCCTTCTACGACTTTCCGGCAGAGCGCCGGATTGATCTGCTCACGACCAACCCGATCAAGTCGGCCTTCGCCACCGAGCGTCAATGCGCCACTCGCACAAAGAACGACGTGTCGCGCTCGCCCCTCCTGGGGCAGGCCTTGAAGCCTGTCCAAGAGACTAAGAACGTCTGGCGATGAATTCGCCTCAGCGCATTGCCGGCCTGAAGGGCGGGGTCCTGCGAACCCGTGAAGCGGAAAGAACAGGAACAGAAGTGGCTCACCGCTCAATCAGATGTGCCGTATAGATTTCATACATCAGATTTCATGCCATCAACTCCATGCGTGGCAATTCAACCGAAAGCATTACCGGACAACACTAGCCCACAAACATACTATTGACATCAAAAAACAATATATACATACTCCAAAAACATAGACAAGACAAGCAACGCACTCCGCAGAACGTGGCATACCCTTACCACTCTTCAACTTGGCTCATCATCGCTTTCTAATGCACTTTACTTGCGACCCACGCGACCTCTACGTCTTGGTAGAACAAATTCATCCAAAAGCGGGCTTGCCTGCGCTCGGAAACACTCTGGGGCCAAGCATGTTTCAGGTGTACAGAGCAATCTACAATCTGTGTGACCTGAACGAAATCCTGTTTCGGGGCCGCAGAATCGACGGACACCCCAGCTCCTGGCAAAGGCTTCAAGCACTCGTCTCCCCCGCGCGGACTTTGTCTACTGCACCAACAGGCGAAACCCGTTTTCGCCTGGTTTACGCAGGATTCAAGAACATAGGGAAACCTCTTCCAAAGGTTGAGAACATGCTGCCTGAAGCATGGACAAGGAAGTATGACTGGTGGACTCCGTCAGTTTTTCACTACGGACAAGACCCAATTCCGTGGATTCGTCTCTACGGCAATCCCATGGCTCATTTCGTCATGCCTGGAGGACAGGCACCTGCCTCTTGCATTGGATTGTATCGTCGTGACTCTGGCCATCTGAGCCTTCCGGCATATGACGAACGAAAAAAGATAATTAAGGAACTCGTGCACCCACGTCCAGCGAGAGCAACTCTGGATGAGTACCCGTAGCTCATCGAGCATACGCGACGCGTAGAGACTTTCGGTTTCCATAATTGACACTCTCATGACCCTTAAAGCACCTTTGGCGACTATTGGTACAGCACTTGCCGGCCTGGTCGCGGGATGGCTCGGCTATGATCAAGTCCTCTGGTTCGTAACGGGCGGAAGCCTCGACCAGATCAGCTGGATTATCGAATCGCCCGGCGATCTGGTCTTCCATCCTCTGCTGTTCTCCGTTTCGGCAGCGACTCTTGGAGCGAGCCTGGCGGTGGGTTTTCTACTTCTGGAACAGTTACCACGGCAGGATCTGCAGCGGCGACACAGGTTGATCGCGGCATCGGGCGCGATGATCAGCCTGATCGGCTGGCTGACCTACCAAAAGGTTCGATTCACCGATCTGGTCGCACGAAGCGAACACCTCAGCCTCGACGTGATCGCCCTTTCTCTCAATGAGGTTTCCCTCCATGGCGCAGGGTTCAGCGCCGCTGCATTCGTCTTGCTGTATGTCGGTATTGCGCGTATTCGAAAGTAGCGGTATCGACTCGCCGCAATCACCGGGGTGCCCCTGCGAACCGCCCCCGCTCCATCCTTTCGCATAGTCCGTCCCAAGCATCCCTGGGATGGGTTCACGGTGACTCTCGGAGAATGTCACACAGTTGTATGTTCCGCAGCAACGCATGCCGGTCAGCAAGGCCCGAAGCTCCTTGACTTGAAACGACTTACTCGTCAAAATGCGCGATTCTTTGCAAAACCCATCAACTGGAGCAACACCATGTACGCGGTGATAAAAACCGGTGGCAAGCAGTATCGC
>ERZ869909.97-NODE-97-length-130685-cov-11.540151_pt1 | contig 130685 bp, 111 predicted proteins | sample MGYA00520892_ERZ869909 | MGnify/ENA primary metagenome ERZ869909 (study PRJEB32215, sample SAMEA104723947) | bioreactor metagenome | biome: bioreactor; feature: anaerobic bioreactor; material: water | place: China | collected 2015-03-12 ... | reverse complement strand
AAGTGGCGGGCACCGCGCCGAACGCACCACGCTCGATGCAATGACCGGAGGACGAGAAAGATGTGGAAGATGACAGGCAAGACAGTGGCCACCATGCTTGCGACCACCCTGGTCAGTGTCGCCGCGTTCGCCGACGGGCATTTGCCCGAGGTCGAGGCCGAGGTACGTCGTATCGATCAGAATGCCGGCAAGATCACGCTCCGGCACGGCAACATTCCCAACCTCGACATGCCACCGATGACCATGGTGTTCGTGGTGGACGAGCGGGCATCGATGGATGGGCTCGAAACCGGCGACAGGATTCTGGTCACGGTCGAGCAGATCGAGGGCGCGTATGTGGTGAAGTCGATCAGAGTGAATGCCACACCTTGATCGATAAACGCATCATCTCCTACACCGGGCCGTTGCGTTTGATTTCATCGGCAAGGCTCGCTTGTTGATGCTGTTGGGGGCCTACAGCGCCCTCTTTCTGAGCGCATTTGGTGCAGCAACCTTGCTGCCACTGCAGTCTGAAGCGGTGCTGGTCGGGCTGCTGCTCAAGGGTGCGTATCCACCCTGGGCGCTGCTCCTCGTTGCCACGTTCGGCAACGTCCTGGGTTCGGTGGTGAATTGGGTGCTCGGTCGCTACTTGGAGCGCTGGCGCGAACGGCGCTGGTTTCCGGTGAGCCCCGAGCAACTCGACAAGGCACAGACCCACTATCACCGCTATGGCCGCTGGTCGTTATTGTTGAGCTGGATGCCGATCATCGGCGATCCGCTGACCGTGGTAGCGGGCGTCATGCGCGAACCGCTGTGGAGTTTCGTGTGCATCGTTACCGTCGCCAAGGCCGGGCGTTATTTGGTGCTGGCAGGCATTGCACAGGGCATGGTGGGATAGAGGCGGGTATTCCACCGATGGATCTTGTGGGGCGCTTGGTGGCCTTTGATCGGGGCGCCTGTGCAGCAAGCGTTGAGTTGTTCCGCTTGTGTCCGCCAGATTACAAATCCGTAATCCTCCAGTCAGCTTCCCGTTCGTGTCGCGCAGGCATCATGGGTGGGTCAGAAATCATCTCGATCAGGAGGAACTTGCCGATGCATCGCCGCGTTTCGATGACAAGACCCATCCGCTTCGCGTTCCTGGTGGCAGCCTTGCTTGTTGCGCCGGCGCTGACCGCCCAGGGCTGGCAGCCACCGCCCGAACCCAGCCGGGGCTTGATGCCGAATCCCGCCCAGGGCAAGGCCTTGTATGAAAGCCACTGTGCGAGCTGCCACGGTGTCGATCTCAACGGTACCGAGGTCGGTCCGCCGATGCTGCACAAGATCTACGAACCTTCGCATCACAGCGATGCGGCCTTCCAGCTGGCGGTGGCCAGCGGCGTGCGCGCGCACCACTGGCAGTTTGGCGACATGCCGCCGATCCCCGGTGTAACCCCGGACGAGGTCGCCCATATCACCGCTTACGTCCGGCTCCACCAGCGCCGGGTCGGTATTCGCTGAGGGCGGCTGAACGGCTCTGTCCGAAAGGTGCTTTCATAACAGGAGGATTCCGCATGCAATCGATTTCCCGTCGCCGTTTTCTCGCGAGTGGCGCCGCCCTTGGCGCGTTCGCGGTCGCGCCTTCGTTGCTGTATCCGGCCAGGGCTCTGGCCGCTGCGAATGACGCGTTGACCACGATCCGTATCCACAGACGCATCATCGAGGTGAATGGGCGTGCCGCCGAGGTCTATGGCCTGACCCAGCCCGATGGCACGCACGGGCTGATCACCGAGGTGGGTCGGCGCTTTCGGGTGCGGCTGGAGAATCAGCTCGCGGATGAGGCCTTGATTCACTGGCATGGACTGACGCCCCCATGGCAACAGGATGGTGTGCCCGGTCTGTCGCAGGACGCCATCGCCGGTGGTGCCGCCTACGACTACGATTTTCCGCTGGAGACGGCCGGCACGCACTGGATGCACGCGCACCATGGACTGCATGAGCAACAGCTCATGGCGGCGCCGCTGATCGTGCGCGATCCAGCTGAAGCGCGCGACGACGTGCAGGAGGTCGTGGTGCTGCTGCACGACTTCACCTTTGCCGATCCGAACCAGATTCTGGCCGATCTGCAGGGAGGCGGGCACGATGGTCATGGCGCGCATGGCGGTCATGGCGGGCACGGAGGCCATGGTGGTCACGGCGGGGGGGGCTCTGGGCTGTTGCATCGTGCCATTGGCGCGGTGACCGGTGGGCGGCACGGCGATCACGGCGGCGCGGCGACAGATCACGCCCCGGGGCCGGTCCACCTGCACGACGTCGAATATGACGCGTTCCTGGCCAACGACAGGGCCCTGGACGACCCCGCAGTGTACCGCGTCGAGCGTGGCGGGCGGGTACGCCTGCGCCTGATCAACGGCGGCACCGCCACGGCGTTCTGGATCGATCTGGATCGTCTGCAGGGACGCGTGATCGCCGTCGATGGCATGCCGGTGGAGCCGGTCTCCGGATCCCGCTTCGAGTTTGCGATGGGGCAGCGCCTGGACATTCTGCTCGATCTGCCGTCCGAAGAGGGTGCCTGGCCGATATTCGCGGTGCGCGAAGGAGATCGGGCGCGCACCGGATTCATCCTCGCGACGGCCGGCGCACGGGTGCAGCGGCAATCGAACCAGGCCGAAACGGCGGTGGCCCCGGTTGGACTCGGGCTCGAGCGGCGCTTACGGGCCCGTACCCCGCTGGTCGCCCGCGCCGCCGATCGTCGCTACACGGTAACGATCGGCGAGCGTCCGGGCTACGTCTGGCTGCTCAACGACGCGGTCCATGGCGAGCATGCGCCGCTGGTGGTGCGCGAGGGCGAGCGGGTGGAGATCGACATCGTCGATCGCAGCAGCATGGCGCATCCGATGCATCTGCATGGCCATCATTTTCAGGTTGTCGCGATCGATGGTCAGCGCTTCGACGGCGCCATGCGCGACACGGTGATGGTGCCGGCCGGTGGCAAGGTGACGATTGCCTTCGACGCGAACAATCCGGGCAAATGGGTTTTCCACTGCCATCATCTGTATCACATGGCCGCCGGGATGATGACGACGGTGGAGTACGAGTCGGTGCCGGGGTGAGCGCCCGGTGTTGATTGTGGTCGAACCACGGCCGAGCCTTCGCTGACGGTGCTATATTCATGCGTTGTTATCGGTACCCGGGTTTCGAACATGGATCGTTTTGGACAAACACCACCGAATGACTCGGCGGTCGCCGCCGAAGGCGGACGGTCTTCGCGGGCTCGGGTCGAGCGCGCCCTTGTGGCGCTGGCCATCGAGACCGAGATCGTCGAGTTCGGCGAATCCACGCGCACCAGCGTGGAGGCGGCCGCCGCGATTGGCTGCGATGTCGCGCAGATCGCCAAGTCGATCGTGTTTCGCGGCAAACAGAGTGATCGTTGTGTGCTGGTCATTGCCAGCGGCGCGGATCGTATCGACGAGAAGAAGCTGCGCGCCGAGTTGGGGGAAGGCATTGCCAAGGCCGACGCGGCTTTCGTGCGCGATCGCACCGGGTTTGCGATCGGCGGTGTCGCCCCGCTGGGGCATGCCGGCGAAGTCTGTCTGCTGGTCGACCGCCAGTTGTGGAATCTCGATCCGATCTGGGCCGCGGCCGGTACGCCGCGTGCGGTGTTCCGGTTGAGCGCCGAGGATTTTCACCGGATTCCGGGAATCCGGGTGGTCGACGTGCGGCGCGTCGACTGAGCGGTCGCCACCGGCCAGAGGCGCGGACGGGGACCCTCCGGCTGTGCTTTCAGCGACCGAGCACGTCGTTCCGGACCGCGGCCGCGACGTCGGCCACTTCGTCGATCAGCCCCGGGGCAACCCCCAACTCGCTCAGCGCGGCGGCGAGGTTGTCGACAACCGCGTCGAAGTGGGTCTCATCGAGGCCACGGGTCTCGACCAGTGCCTGGTGGGCGGCACGCAGGCTGAGGCCGTCGTAGCTGCCGGGGCCGCCGAAGGCGACGGTCAGAAAGGCCTTCTGGTGGCGACGCAGCAGATTGACGTCGGTGCTCTCGAACAAGTGGCGGATGCGTGCGTCGGCGAGCACTTTGTCATAGAACAGGTCGACCGCTGCGTCTACCGCGGATTCGCCACCGATACGCTGATACAGGCTTTCCATTCGTACGCTACTCCTGGCAGATGTCTTGCAATACGCTGTCCGTGGCGGGGCCTGGGGTCAGGCTCCACGGCGAATGCGGATCACTCGCCCCACGCCGTCGGGTCTGGCCAGATCGGCCTGGGTCGCCTTCATCGCATCGATGCGTGTCTGAATGGCGGGCGGAAACGCGGCCGAGCGGCGGGTCGTCATGTCGATGTGCATGGTGATCACCTCGTTGGTCGCCGCCAGCCAGCCTTCTTCGGCGTGGACCATCTCGTGGAACAGGTGAATCCGCTTGTGGTCGGCGTCGATGATGCGGCTGTGGACCCGATAGGGCGCCTCGGGTCGCAGTTCGCGGTCGTAGGTGACGTGCATTTCCAGCGCGAAGGTCGAGCCACCCTTGTCGAGGTAGGCGGCGTCGAGACCCAGCGCGGCGAGGAAACGGTCGGTTCCCTGGTCGAAGGCGAGCACGTAGTAGGCGACGTTCATATGCCCGTTATAGTCGATCCATTCCGGGCGTACGCAGCCTTCGGCGCTGACGAAGCGGTGGTCGGGGGAGCTGTTTTCGGGAAAGCGCATGGCGTTGTGGTCCTTGTTGCGGGCTCTGCGAGCAGGGCCGGCGGTCAGTCTGTCAGCGGGGATGAGCCGGCTCCGCTCCCGGGGAGAGGTCGGCGCGCGTGGCGCGTGGGCCGACCCCGGTGACGCCGGCGGTGAGGATGAAGCGCATCGCCTCGTCCATGCTCATGTCCAGTGCGCGCAGTTTGTCGCGTGGCACGAGAAGCGTGTAGCCGCCAATCATGTAGCTCATCGGCAGATACACCAGCACGCAGCCGGCGTCGTCGAAACCGCCCGGCAGGTGTCTGGTGTCGGCCTGGGTGACGAGGCCGATGGCACGCATGCCGCTGTCGCCGATCTCCACGGCCACCACCTGTTCGAACTCCTTCTTCTTCATGGGCGAGAAGTATTCGATGAAGTCACGAATCGCGGGGTAGATCAGGCGCACCAGCGGCAGGCGCAGCACCAGTTGCTCCATCCGCACGAACAGACGCTGGGCGACGTAGCTGTGCATCAGCATGCCGACGAAGAACAGCAAAACGATGCCGGCGGCCACACCCAGGCCGGGACGGTAGATGCCGGCCGGCAGTATGTTGGTCAGCAACGCGCCAAGGACTGATTCGGACGAAACGGCGAGCCAGTAGATGAGATAGAGCGTGAGCGTGATCGGAAGAATGGTGATCAGCCCGGTAAGTATGTTCTTGGTCAGCGTACCCATGGTCATCCCGATGTGACGAGGTCCAGGAGCCGTCGCGGCGATCGCCGCACGACCTGCGCGCTCAGAGCGGATCCGCCTGCGTCACGCCGAACCGTGGTGCGGGGCAGAACGCAGTCTGATGATGGATTGTGCATCAGAACGCCATCCGGGGTGCAATCGACGTCGACGCCGACGGCGGTGCCTGCGCTCGCTGGCGCCGACGCTTGACCGCCAGCCGGAGGCCTGTGATGATCATTCCGGGAATGGCTTGGCGGGTGCGCGCCGCGGTGGTGCTGGCGCGTGCCTCGCGCATGACTTTCGCAACCACAATAATTTGAGGAGAACACATCATGGTCGATCGTGTGGTGGTACCACTGGACGATTCGCGTCGCTCGCAGGCCGCGCTGGATGTCGGCACTGCGTTGCGCGACGCGCTCGGTGCGCGGCTGCATCTGGTTTCCGTGGTCGCCGCGGTGGACGAGGTCGAGACGCGCCGGGCGGCGCTCGCGACCGCCGTTCCCGGTGCTGATGTCAGCGTGCTGGTGGATGATGCACCCGCCGAGGCTTTGCTCGGTTTTCTCGACGGGGGCGAGAACGACGTCTGCTGCATGGCCACCCACGCCCGGGGAGCGGTCACCGAAATGGTGGTCGGCAGCGTCGCGCAACGCATGGTCCACGCGCATTCCGGTCCGGTGGTGCTGGTCGGGCCGCATCACGCCGGAAAATGGAGCGGGCCGGTAAAGTCGGTTCTGGCGTGCGTGGATGGTTCGCCGCTGTCGGAGCAGGTGCTCGCTCCGGCGGTGCGATTCGCCCGGGCGATGAAGGTGGACCTGCAACTGGTTCAGGTGCTCAAGCCTGAGGCAACTGCGTTGTCGGAAGGTCAGGACGCGGCAGAATGGGCGTATCTGCGTCGCACCGCCGAGCGTCTGAAGCGCGACAGTGGCATCGACGTGCAGTGGGACGTGCTGCATGGTGACGACCCGGCGGAGGCGGTTTCGGGATACGCCGACGCCATGCCCGGGGCGCTGGTGGCGATGACCACTCACGGCCGCTCGGGGTTGAGCCGGCTCACGCTGGGCAGTGTCGCCCAGCGCGTGGTCCACGAGAGCGTCGGGCCGGTGTGGGTGATCCGGCCCGCGAGCGAAGCGCGTTCCTGACATTGGCAAGGCCAGGGCGGGCGTCCGGATGGGGGTGTTGGTCAGGCACGCCGGCGGGTCCCGGGGTGCCAGATCACCGGCTGTGGCCGCACCGGGCGCGGTGGCGCGCCGCTGCCGCTGAGCACCCCGTCCAGGGCGTTGCCCGCCTCGTCGGCAAGCGCTGCCTCGCGGGCACGTCGAATCAGCGAGGCCTTTTCTCCGGCGGGAAAGGGCGCGGCCGCGAGGTGCTCCAGAATGTGCAGCAGATTGGTCTTGCCGCGCTCGTTGGTGGCTCCATAGCCCTTGATCAGGCGTGCGCACAATGCGACTTCATGTGCGCACGCCCAGCTTTCGCGGGCGCACTGCTCGATGTGCGCCAGCCACTGCTGGATCAGCCGCTGCTCCTCGGCGAAGCGCGTGCCCTTGCGCCGCAGGCCGCGTAGTCCGGCGATGAGGCGCAGCGCGGAGAAGCCGAGGACGCTACTGGTACGCAGATGCAGTGCCAGTTCCAGCGCAGGTTTGCCGGCCGCACGGCGACGGGTGTCAACGCGTTTGAGCCAGGCGGCAATGCTCGCTGGCAGCAGTCCGGCGATCTCCGGGATTCCGGGCTTGAACAGATCGACGATGTGTACCAGATCCTCGTCCGCGGCGCGGACCTCGGTGCGAACCCGTGCGAAGCGTGTGGCACTGCATTTCAGGCGCGCCACGCGCACGATGTCGTCGAACGCCATCCACAGCGCCAGAAAGCGGGCGGTTTCGCCGGTAAGAGCGAAGCCGTGTTGTCCGTCGGGGTCGATGCCGCGCTCGATCTCATGGATGCGTGAGAGGCGCTCGAGGTACTGCCGGCCGTAGTCCGCGTCCTGGAAGTCGGTAACGCGCTCGAGGCCGGCCGCGATGAGGTTCCGGACCTGGTCGGGAAACGCATCGACTTCGGGCGCGTTGCGTGTCGCCGCCGACGGGGACGACGGCCCGGACTCGGGAGCCGAAAGGGCGGGGGTAGGGGTAGGGGCCGTCGTTTGCGCCGCCTCCCATGCGCGCGCGAAGCCGCGCAGACTGGCCTCGACCCCCCTGCCGGAGTCCCGCACCACGCTTTCCCACGTGTCCCGTGCGAAAGGTAGTACGTTCGCCGCGGCAAGCGCTCCGAACATCACGGCGCTGGGCACGGTACCCGCCTCGCGGGCGATGGTGTTCATGTCGAAGGCAATGCAGCGCCGGCTGAAACGCTGCAGCAGGTCGAGCAGATGCGCGCCGTCGACGCGACCGTCTCCGGGCTCCATTCGCTCGGCGGTGGTCAGGCTGCGGTGCGTCGAGCTGATCAGCAAGGTCCGCTCGGGGCTGATCAGGCCACTCTGCACATGGCGTGCGGCTTCCAGCAGTTCGGAGGCCACGAACAGATCGACTTCGCCGGGCACCGGGGCGAGGCCGAGCACTGGACGCCGGCCCTCCAGCTTCGAGCTCGGTTGGGGGTGAACTTCAACATAGTAGGTCGTCGCGCCGGTGCGCTGAGCGACGCCGGGAATCGAGGTGCTTTGGGCGGGGTACCCGGCGCGGGTGGCGAGTTCGACCAGCCACTGCGTGAGCACGCCACCGCCTTCGCCACCGAGGCCTGCGATCAGAATGGAGATCGGGCGGGTGGGGGCTGGATTCGGATTCATGGATGGACCTTTCATGCGGGTTGCAGCAGTTTGATGACCGATCCGCGCACGCGCTGAAGCAGACGCTCGAAGACGGTCGGGTTGGTGACCACCTCGCCACGGTAGAACGAGGGGCACAGCGTTGCGGCGTGCGCGTTTTCCCCGCACAGGCCGCAGCCGACGCAGCCGTCGATCACGGTTGCCACCGGATCCACCTTCAACGGGTCGGAGCTGTCCTTGATCGTCAGCGTGGGGCAACCGGAGAGCCGGATGCACGAGTGGTCGCCCGAGCAGGTGTCCTCGTCCACGCCATACTTGACTCGCTTCACACGCTCGCCGCGCTTGAGCTTGCCGGCTACCCAGGGCTTGACCCGGCGCTGGCGTTCGAGCTGGCATTCACCTTCGGCGATGATCACCTTCAACCCGGGGGCGTCGGTGGTAAAGGCCTCCTCGAAGGTTCTTCGCATCGCCTCGACCTTGTAGCTGTCGACCACGCGCAGCCACTTCACTCCGATGCCGCGCAGGGTCTTCTCGATGGTCACGTTGCGGTCGACCAGGCTCTGGCTCTTGTTGCTCTGGCCTTGCTTGATCTCCTCGTCCGGGGTGGAGATGATCTCCTGTGTGCCGGTGGCGGATGTATACCCGTTCTTTACGATCAGCAGTACCGCATCGTCGCCGTTGAACAATGCCGACTCGACCCCGGTGAGCAGGCCGTTGTGCCAGAAGCCACCGTCGCCCATCACGGCCAGCGTGCGCTGCTTCATCAGCGGCGAGACGCCGGCGCGGCTGGCGAGGCTCATGCCGTAGCCGAGAATCGTGTGTCCCATCGAGAACGGCTCGAAGGTGGCGAAGGCATGGCACCCGATGTCGCCGGCGACGTGCACCGGACCGATCCGCTGTTGCGCCAGCTTGGCGGCGGAGAACACCGGCCGCTCGGGGCAGCCAATGCAAAAGCCCGGCGGTCGGGGCGGCAGTGGCCGTTGCAGCGCCTGAAGCACCGCTTCGCGACGGGCGACGAGCGCATCGAGCCACTGTCGCCCGCCGGCCACCGGAACGTCCGGTGCCGCCGCGGACAGAAAACCGGCGAGGCCGCGTGCAATGACCTCCACCGAGTATTCGCCCGCCATCGGCAGCACATCCTTGCCGTACAGACGGGTTTCAAGCCCCCGGCGACGCAGCAGCGTCGCGATTTCATGCTCGATGAACTCTGGCTGCCCCTCCTCGACGACGAGGACCGCCCGCTTGCCATCACAGAACGTCTCGATCTGCTCTGGCGCCAGCGGATAGGTCACGTTGAGATTGAGGATGGGAATCTCCGATGCGCCGAAGGCGTCGGCCAGTTCGAACTGACCAAGGGCGCGCACCAGCGCGTTGTACAGCCCACCCTGCACGATGATGCCCAGATCGTCGCGCGGACCCTCGAACAGCTCGTTGAGCCCGTGTTCCACGATGAATCGACGCGCAGCCGGAAGCCGCTCCGAACTCTTGAGCTTCTCCTGCTGGAAGGTGGCGGGAGGATGCGCGAGCCGCGCGTAGTCGAAGCCCGCGGGGGCTTGCAGCGGCTCGCGCACCGAAACGCGGGGCGCGACGTTGTCGCGGCATTCGAAACTGCCGCGCACGTGACAGGCGCGAATCCGCAGCTGGAGAAACGCCGGCGTGTTCGACGCCTCGGACAGCTCGAAGCCTTTCTCTACCATGCGCACCATCACCGGCAGGTCGGGACGGGGGTCGAGCAGCAGCATCGACGACTTGAGCGCGAAGGCGTAGGTGCGCTCCTGAATCACGCTGGCACCTTCGCCGTAGTCTTCACCGACGACGATCAGCGCGCCGCCAGTGACGCCGGGTGAGGCCAGGTTGGACAGCGCGTCGGCCGCGACGTTGGTGCCCACCACCGATTTCCACGTTACCGCGCCACGCACCGGATAGTGAATCGATGCTCCCAGCATGGCCGCTGCCGACGCCTCGTTGGAGCACGCTTCCACATGCACGCCAAGTTCGGCGAGGTAGTCCTCGGCCTGCACCATCACGTCGAGCAGGTGGGATACGGGGGCACCCTGGTAGCCCCCGACGTAGGACACCCCCGACTGCAGCAGTGCCTTGGTGATTGCCAGAATGCCCTCGCCGTGAAACACGCTGCCTGCACCCTGGCGAAGCTGTTCGACTTCCTTGCTGAATGAGACTTCCATGATGACTCCGATGAATTGCGTAACGGACTTACATCCGCCCGGGCAGGAACAGCACCAGTGCCGGGAAGACCAGCAGCAGCGCCAGGCGCACGACGTCGGCAGCCACGAATGGCAGCACGCCGCGATAGATCTGACCCAGGCCGACGTCCGGTGCCACCGAGCGGATGACGAAGCAGTTCATGCCGATGGGTGGCGTGATCATGCCCATTTCGACCGCGACGACGACGAGAATGCCGAACCAGATCGGGTCGATCCCGAGACTGACGATGACCGGAAAGACGATGGGAACGAGCAGGATGATCATCGCCATCGGGTCGAGCACGCAGCCGAGAATCAGAAAGGTGAGCAGGATCAGCAGCAGGATCCCGAAATCGCCGATGGGCAGCCCGACCAGCCACTGAGTCAGCATCTGTGGTGTCTGCGTGACCGCGAGGAAGTAGCTGAACAGCATCGCACCGATCAGGATGGTGAAGATCGTCACCGAGGTGCGCAGGGCGTCGAGCAGACATTCCAGCGTCAGCTTCAGGGTCAGCCGGCCCCGCGCGAGACCGATCACGAACGTGCCGAACGCACCCAGCGCGGAGGCCTCGACCGGCGTCACCACCCCCATGTAGATGCCTCCGACGATGAGGATGAAGATCAGCAGCACCGCCCATACGCCGCGTATCGAGTCGAGCCGTTCGCGCCAGCCGGTGCGTTCGCCCGCGGGCATGCTGTCCGGATTGCGCCAGGCCAGCACGTGCAGGGTGAGGATCATGATCAGCACCGACAGCAGGCCGGGGATCACGCCGGCGATGAACAGCTTGCCGATGTCCTGTTCGGTCAGAAAACCATACAGTACCAAGACCACCGAGGGCGGAATCAGGATGCCGAGCGTGCCACCGGACGCGATGATGCCGGTGCTGATCCGGTCGGCATAGCCCTGGCGACGCATCTCGGGCAGCGCTACCTTGGTCATGGTTGCGGCGGTGGCCACGGATGAGCCGCAGATTGCGGCAAAACCGCCACAGGCGGCGAGCGTGGACATGCCCATGCCGCCGCGCATGCCGCCGAACCACGCCTGGCCGGCACGAAACAGCTCGCGGCTCATTCCTGTGGCGGTGGCGAAAACCCCCATCAGAATGAACATCGGGATCAGGCTCAGATTGTAGTCGGTGACCGTGCGGATCGGCGAGGTCGACAGCAGGTTCAGTGCCGGCTCGATTCCAACCACCGCGGCGAACCCACCGATCCCGACGAGGCCCATCGCGATGCCGACGGGAACGCGTATGAAGATCATCGCAAACAGCGCGACGAAGCCGAGCAGGGCGATCAGGTCGCGATCGAGCATGGTTACGCCCCCGCCTTGTCGTCGAGCACGCCCTGCCGTGAGGGCAGCGCCTGCGGTTGGAACAGCACCAGCCAGAGACGCGCCATGGCCAGCAGCAGCGCCGCGACTACCCCGAGCCAGGCCACCAGATAGAACGGCCAGATCACCAGTCGCAGGTCGACTGTGTGAATGCCCGATGCGCGGACCGACTCCACGCGCTCGAGCAGTTTCCACGACAGCAGGACGATGAAGACGGTGATCAGGAGCAGGCCGGTCACGTCCATGACCTTGCGCAGAGCGGCTGGGCAGACCAGCCACAGCAGGTCGACGCCGATATGGTCATCGCGCCATGTCACGCAGGCCAGGCCCCACAGTACGGCAATGCCCAGCAACAGGCTGGAGATTCCGTGCGCGTCGGGGATCGGGCTGTTGAAGGCGTAGCGCGCCAGTGCCGACAGGCAGACCACCGTCGTGATGGTCGCGAGGCACAGGCTCGCGCAGCGCTCGATCCAGCTCGCGGTACGATTGATTGCGTTGACGATTCCCATCGGGAATCTCCTTTACTGCGGAAATGGGGAGATGCGCCGAATCCGCGCGGGGCGGACGTGCTGCGCGGCCGGCAGGCCAGCGAGGCACGGCGCAGCGGGACGGCCACCGTTGATGGGGTCGTCTGCCGCAGCGCTCCGGGTGTGAGTGATCGCACCCGGCCACACGGGTGCGCTGCCGGTTGTGCGATCGGGATTCAGGGGCGATAGGCGGCGCCCGCGGCCTCGAGTGCCTCGACGAGCTCGCTCCACAACGCCTGTGCGTCGTGACCCGCCCGGGTGACGTCGGCCTGCCAGTCGAGCCGGATCTGCTCCGACGCCTCCAGCCAGGCCTGCAACTCGCTTTCGCTCGGAGTGTGCACGGTGTGTCCAGGATCGTCGATGAAGCGCTGGCGCGCGTTGAGGTTGTTTTCGTTCCAGCGGCTCATGATGCGGCCGGCCCATTCGGCCGAGCAGTGTTCGTCGATGGCAGCCTTCTGCTGCGCGTTCATGCGGTCGTAGGTGCGCTGGTTCATCATCAGGCCGAACACATTGACGTATAGTGGCATGTCGAGGTGATGATCCACCACCTGGTCGATGCCGAAGGTGTAGATGCTGTCCCAGGGAAAGCCCAGCGCATCGGCCGTGCCGCGTGCCAGCGCCTCACGCGACTCGGGAGCGCTGACCTGTACATTGCTGGCCCCGAGCTGTGAGAAGAAGCGGCCGATAAAGGCGCTGGGTGGGCGCAGGGTCATGCCGCGCAAGTGGTCGGGATGGGTGATGGGCCGTTTCGAGTGCATCGCCCCGCTGGGCTGAAGATGCACCAGACAGAGCTTGACGCCCCGCAACTCCTCGGCTGCGTACTGGGCGTACCAGTTGTGAAACACGGTGGAACCCGCCACCGAATCGCCGATCAGGAACGGCATTTCGCCCGCGCCGGCGACCGGAAAGCGCCCGGGTTGATACCCCATGTTGGTCCAGGCCAGATCGGCGATGCCATCGCGTGCCATGTCATGGTGATCAGCCGCCGCGCCAAGCTGCTGTGCCGGAAAGAAGCTGACCCGGAGCGTCCCGCCGGAGGCCTGCTCGAGCGACTCGGCCCAGACCTTGAACCCGGTCTGGTGGAAGGGATGCGGCTCGGGAAGCCAGTGCGCGAAGCGCAGATCGGTGGTTTGAGCCTGCGCGGTGGCCGCGCTGGTGCTCAATGCCAGCGCAAGAATGCCGGTTTTCCAGTTGAAGAATTTCATGCTCAGTCTCCTCCTGCCTGTGGTGGCAGCGTTTTATCGTGTGTTTGTGCGCCGTTCCCGGGCCGACTGCAACTATAGGCTTGCACCGACTATCCAGCCATGCGATAAACTTTGTATTCGTTATTCTTCAGGCTAATGAAAAACCGTGCTCGACCTCAAGCTGTTGCAGATCTTTCAGGTGGTGCATGCCGAGCGCGGGGTCAGCCGCGCGGCCGAACGCCTGGGCTTGTCGCAGCCGGCCGTCAGCCACGCCTTGCGCAAGCTTCGCATCGAGTTCAAGGATCCGCTGTTCGTGCGCACGCCCGGTGGCGTGACGCCCACGGCCAAGGCAAGCCGGTTGGCGCTCAGTGTTGGTGAGGCGCTGCAGTCGCTCGAGCGTACGGTTCAGGAAGCCAGTGATTTCGATCCCTGTGCATCCGATCGGCTGTTCCGGATCTACATGACGGACATCGGCGAGCTCACCTTTTTGCCCGGCATCATGGAGGCGCTGCAGGCGCGTGCCCCCGGGCTGCGGATCTCCGTCGATCAGATGCCGCTGGAGCAGATTCAGGCCGGACTGGAAAGCGGTGCGCTGGACCTCGCGATGGGGTATCTGCCGAGTCTTTCGGAGATCATTCACCGCCCGCTGGTGGATGAGCGCTATGTCGTGGTCACGCGGGCGGATCATCCGTTGGTGGGGCGGTCGGATGCCGCCGACGTGCTGTATCGTCTGGAGTATGCCCTGGTGCGGTCGCACTCGGAGACCCGCCGCCAGCTCGAACAGTTGCGACTGGGCGACAAGGTCAAGCTGACCCTGCCGCATTTCATGGTGCTGCCGGCGATTCTGGAGAGATGCGATCTGGCGACGCTGGTGCCCTACCGCCTGGCCGTACATTTTCAGACCATGGGCGCCTTCCGCATCATCGACGGCCTGTTCGAGTCGGCGAGGCTGGAGGTCGGGTTGCACTGGTGCTGGCGAATGGAGCACGATCCCGGACATCGCTGGTTGCGCGAGCTGATCATCGAGCTGTACGACGAAACATCGTCCTGACCGGTTCGCGCGAGACGCGACGGTGGCACGCGATGTTGCAAGTCGGTTATGCTAACGGCCTTGACCATGTTGGTACCATGGAAAAGGCCGGTTCGAATCGGTTTCGAACGGCGAGCGCGCGATGGCACTCACCCGACCCGCGTGCGGCGAGCGCTTTCGGCGCGCGCCCGCGACGGGACTCAATGCGCTTCCGGCGACGCTGCGCCGCCGCGCGTGGTGCTGGAGCGAGCGAGCAGGTTGGTGGCGATGCGCCGTGCGCCCCGAACGCCGGCCGCGATCATGTCGGCCACGGCGCGGTCGCGTTGCTGGCGGGCCTGATGGACGATGGTGGTGAGGTCGATGGAAGTGTCGTTGCGTTGCATTTGTGATGCTCCTTTGTGAAATTTAATTCCATTATGTGGAATGTGGGTCTATCTTAGACGCCTTTGTGCGTCGCAGCAAATTGGAACTTTTTGGGTCTGGATAAGGGCGCTTGATCGCGCCGCTGACAGAATGGGGGGAGGTTTCATGCGGTTCGTGCTACATGTCGGTAACAAGAACTACTCATCTTGGTCGATGCGTCCGTGGGTGCTGATGCGTCAGGCGGGTATCGACTTCGAGGAGCGGAAGGTGCGTTTCGATTCATTCGCACCGGATTCGGAGTTCAAGCGTGTGATCGGCGCGGTGAACCCGATCGGCAAGGTGCCGGTGCTGGAGGATCGCGAGGTCGATGGAGGCCTGATCGTATGGGACAGCCTGGCGATCTGCGAGTACATCGCGGAAACGCACCCACGGCTGAACCTGTGGCCCACCGACCCGGCCGCGCGGGCCAGGGCGCGCAGTGTATGCGCGGAGATGCACTCGGGTTTTTTCGCGGTACGCAACCTGCTGCCGATGAACATCGAGGCCTCGCTACCCGAGATCGGCGCGCTGGTCCTGCGCGATCATGCCGAGGTGCGGACCGAGGTCGAGCGCATTGGCGCGATGTGGTGTGAACTGCTGGAGCGCTACGGCGGGCCGATGCTGTTCGGCGCGTTCTCGGTGGCCGACGCCTTCTTCGCCCCGATGTGCATGCGTCTGAACGGTTATGGCATTCCGGTGCCCGAGGCGGTGGATGAATACATCGGCCGGGTCGGCGCTCTCCCGGCGGTGAACGAATGGACCAGCGATGCGCTGGCGGAGCAGGATTTCCTGCCCTTCGAGGAACCTTATCGGCTGGGGCGCTGAGCGGCTGCAGGCATCGGTCGCGGCGTTTCGTCGTTGCCAGTGCGGCCAATGCGCATCGCGTCACCGCGAACGCGGGGCCGGCCGTGATATCGTCGCGGTTCGACGTGAAGCGGACATGGGGTCAAGGTGGGGCGAGGGGTGAGCATCAGGCGATGGTGGCGTGTGGCGACGATGGTGGTGACGGCGGCGGTGTTGACCGCATGTACCGATCCGCCATTGCAAAGCCTGTACACGGTGGAGCGTGGCGGTGCCTTTCACGCCAGCCTCAACGCCGACGGGTCGCGCGTGGTGGTCAGTTCGGTGGCCGATGGGGCGATGCTGTGGCGGGTCGCCGATGGTGAGCGGGTGCATGTCTGGTCACACGTGGAGGGTCGCGAGAACGCGATCATCGTCACCGCGTTTTCCGTGGACGGGCGGCGGGTCGTCACCGCCGAACGGGACAGCGTGGTGATGTGGGATGTGGACACCGGCCGCGCGCTGGGCTCGTGGGCGCTTGCAGGGCGGGTGGAGTCCCTGGCGTTGTCCAGCCATGGACGGGTGCTCGTGGCGGGGCTGCGCGACCATACGGCGGTCGTCATCGAAACCCGCACCAATCGTGTGGCCCATGCGATTCAGTTGCCGAGCGTGGTCAACGCGGTGGCCGTGTCGGCCGATGGCCGCTTTCTCGCGGCCGGGGCGGACGATGGCAGCTTTGGGGTCTGGGATCTGAGCAACGGGACCGAGCGTCTGAGCTGGAAGTTTTCCGGAGGGGTCAGTGCGATAGCGATCGCCGCCGATGCACGTCATGTCTATGCTGGCCGTTATCACGGCAAGGGGCGGGTGTGGAATCTTCGCAATGGCGAGCTCGTCAGCGAGATCGGTCACGACCGCAGCTCCATGATCAGCGCGCGTTTTTCGGCGGATGGCAACCGCCTGCTGACCGGCCTGCCGGCCGGGCGCGTCATGCTGTGGGATGTGGCCAGCGGGCGGATGCTCACCGAACGCGCCGCGCCGCGTGGCGAGTTCTGGCGACCGACGGCGATGGTCGCCGTCGATGTGGCTTTTGGTGGCACCGAAAATGAACTGGTGGCCGTGTTTTCGAGTGGCGCGGTGATGCGCTGGCCATCGCACTGAGCGTCCGGCCCGGGGGCAGGAAGAACTCCAGGCGGCTCGGTGTTTTCTTCAGCCACCGTTCGGCGCGTCGGCACCTGCGGTGCCGGTTGAGGGCTGTCCCGGTGCTCCCGTGGGCGTGCGTAGTGGCCGTGCCGTTGACCAGTGCGATCGACGAGCGCGCTTCGCAAAGTCGGGAAACGATGCGCCCGTGACGTGGTCGAAATGCTCCCGAAAACAACGCTTGCCGCTGTCGCCCGGAAATTCCGAGGCGGCTCAGCGCAATCCCGAGAGCCGCGTACAATGCGCTCCACGATGATGAACCCCGAACCGATTTTTGCTCACGCCCGCGCGCCGGCGCGGCCCGTTCCCTTTTTTCCGATGTCCCGGGCCGAGATGGATGTGCTCGGCTGGGACTGCTGTGACGTGGTGCTCGTGACCGGTGATGCCTACATCGACCATCCCAGCTTCGGCATGGCGCTGGTTGGGCGCCTGCTGGAGGCGCAGGGCTTTCGGGTCGGCATCCTCAGCCAGCCGGACTGGAAGAGCGCCGAACCGTTTCGCGCACTCGGCCGGCCGCGCCTGTTTTTTGGCGTTACCGCCGGCAACATGGATTCGATGGTCAACCGCTATACGGCCGACCGCAAGATTCGCTCGGATGACGCGTATACCCCCGACGCCGAGGCCGGCCGACGCCCGGACCGCGCGGTGACGGTGTATGCGCAGCGGGCGCGCGAAGCCTTTCCCGACGCCACGGTGGTGATCGGTAGCATCGAGGCCAGTCTGCGACGGATCGCCCACTATGACTACTGGTCGGACAAGGTGCGCCGTTCGGTGTTGCCCGATTCCAAGGCCGACATCCTGTTGTTCGGCAATGCCGAGCGTGCCCTGGTCGAGGTGGCGCGACGCCTCGACGCAGGGGAGCCGATCGACCGCATTCGCGACGTGCGCGGCACTGCGTTCATGGTCCGTCCAGGCTGGTTGCCGGGAGCGGATTGGGTGGAGCAGGATTCGCTGTCGCTCGACCGGCCAGGGCGTATCGACCCGCATCCTGATCCGTATGCAATGGAGGCGCCGGTGGCCCCGTCCGGCATCAACGCGTCCGCTGGCGACCAGCGCGGTGGTGACGGACTCGCCGCGCAGCCGGTTCGTATCGTGCCGCTCGCCGAGCGCCTGGCGGCGCGTCGCTCCAGGCGCGCGACCACGGTGATCCGCCTGCCGTCTTTTGAAGCGGTCAGCGCCGATCCCGTGCAGTACGCGCATGCCTCGCGGGTCTTTCATCTGGAGTCCAATCCCGGCAATGCCCGGGCAATGGTGCAGGCCCATGGTGAAGGGCCGGGCAGGCGTGACGTCTGGCTCAATCCTCCGCCGGTGCCGCTGACCACCGCGGAGATGGATTTCGTGTTCGGGTTGCCCTATGCGCGCCGTCCGCATCCGGCCTATGGCGACGCCCGCATCCCGGCCTGGGACATGATCCGCTTCTCGATCAACATCATGCGCGGCTGTTTCGGGGGCTGTACGTTCTGTTCGATCACCGAGCACGAGGGACGCATCATACAGAGCCGCTCCGAGGCGTCGATTCTGCGAGAGATCGAGGAGATTCGCGACAAGACCCCGGGGTTTACCGGTCACATCACCGACCTGGGCGGTCCCACCGCCAACATGTACCGCATGGCGTGCAAGGACCCCGGGATCGAATCCGCCTGCCGCCGGCTGTCGTGCGTCTACCCGGGAATCTGCGACAACCTCGATACCGATCATGCGCCACTGATCTCGCTGTATCGCAAGGCGCGCGCGATTCCCGGGGTGAAGCGCGTCACCATTGGGTCGGGGCTGCGCTACGATCTGGCGGTGCGCTCGCCGGAGTACGTCCGCGAACTGGTCACTCATCACGTCAGCGGCTTGCTCAAGATTGCGCCCGAGCACACCGAGGCGGGTACGCTGTCGAAGATGATGAAGCCCGGCATCGGCACCTACGACGCGTTTCGCGCCCTGTTCGACAAGTATTCGGAGATGGCGGGCAAGAAGCAGCACCTGGTGCCGTACTTCATTGCCGCGCATCCGGGCTGTACCGACGAGGACATGGTCAACCTGGCGCTGTGGCTGAAGCAGAATGGCTTCCGTCCCGACCAGGTGCAGACCTTCATGCCCACGCCGATGGCGCTGGCCACGACCATGTATCACACGCGCAGGAATCCGCTACGCAAGGTCTCGGCCGATTCCGAGGTGGTCGAGACCGCGCGCTCGGGGCGAATCCGCAAGTTTCACAAGGCCTTGCTCCGCTGGCACGACCCGGACAACTGGCCGTTGATCCGCGAAGGATTGACCGCGATGGGGCGCGCCGACCTGATCGGCAGCCGGCCCCACCAGCTCGTGCCGCGCCACCAGCCTGCGGCCGCAGCACCTGCGGCGGGCGCACGGCCTCACAGGGCGGCGGTGGAGCGCTCCGCAAGCGGAAGTCCGCGCGACCCCGGGGGGCGGTCGCGGGGTGGCAAGGTGACGGCGAGGGGGGCGTCTCGAAGGGGCGGCAGTGCGCGTGGAAGATCGGGGTGAGTTCTTGCGCGTCTTCGCGCAATGTGGCTCTGGTGCAGCGACGGTTCTGATAACCTGGGAGGCGCCGCGCAAGCTGGTTCGTGCGCCTGGGGTGCCGATTTCCCCACACGGGTGCGGACTGTTTCTATTTCACTGTCTGCGGAGGTTGGAGCGATGAAGGTGATTCTGGATCTGTGCGTGGTTCCGCTCGGTGTGGGGCTTTCGGTGTCGCAGCATGTAGCCGCCTGCGAACGGGTGATCGCGGAGGCGGGGCTGAAGGCGCAGCTGCATGCCTATGGCACCAACATCGAAGGGGAGTGGGACGACGTGATGGCGGCGGTCAAGCGTTGTCATGAGGTGGTGCATGCGATGGGCGCGCCACGCATTACCACGTCGATCCGGCTCGGAACGCGCACCGATCGGGAGCAGACGATGGCAGACAAGATTGCCAGCGTCGAGCGAATCCTGGCGGAACCCGGCGCGAGCTGATTCAACCACCCTCGGGCCGGGTTGAGGCGTCAGCGGCCGGATGCGCGGTCGGCCGCATCGAAGCCGCCCTTGGCCTTCCACTCCTCGAAACCACCTTGCAGAATGCGCACATTCTCGTATCCGGCGACGCGAAGGGCAAAGCCGGCCTGGGCGGAGAGACTTCCGGTGTTGCAGTAGATGAGCACGGGCTGGTCCTGCGGAAGTTCGTCACGTTCGGCCAGCACCCGACGCCACTCCAGGTTGACCGCACCGGGAATGTGCTCCCGCTCGAACTGCGCGGCATCGCGCGCGTCGATGACGTGAAAGCGTGGCCAGTCCTCGCGTGGAATCTGTTCCGCAAAGATGATGCCGCCACCGTACTCGACGAAGTCGAGGTAGTCCTCCATGGCTTCGATGGCGGCGTTGTCGGCCATCGCCGGGGTGCATAGAAAGGCGAGTGCGAGCGCGGTGGTACGCAGGGGTTTGAACGACATGGTGTCTCCTGTTTGTCATTGTCCGCCTGAGCGGATGGTTGCCTTGAGGGCTTCGAAATCCTGGCGTACCCGTTCCTGGAACAGAAGGCCGGAGTCGCCGAGCTTGCCGACGCCTTCCAGGTCGAGCAGGTCGGCAACGATCTGGTAGCTGGCGACGCCGTTATGCTCCTGTCCGTCGGCGACGATCCGTTGATGGCCGTAGAACACCGCCGGCGCGGGCAGGCTCGGCGCCAGCGACGCGGGCAGCACCTGGATTGGCACGCGATAGGTGTTGGCGATTTCGGCCGCAATCTGCATGTTGCCGTTGCAGCGGCGCCCTGGCGGCTCCTGGCCAATGAAGGTCAGTACCGGGATGCCATCGGCAGTCTGCGCGCCGGGGACGGGCATCGAGACGTCCGCGACGGCGGTTGAAACTGCGAGCGCTCCGGCGAGCAAGGTGAGTATCGAGGTCTTCATTTCGGGTCTCCTGCAGGTGTTGTTGGTGTGCTTCCGAGTTCCAGCGGTAGTCCTTTGGCCTGCCATTCGGTGACGCCATCGGAAATCTTGTGTGCCGTGAAGCCTCGCTGGCGAAGCAGGGCGACGGCTTCGTCCGACATCACGCAGTAGGGGCCGCGGCAATAGGCCACGACGGCCTTGTCTTGCGGCAGGTCGGCGATCCGCCTTTCGAGCTCGGCCAACGGCAGCGAACGCGCGAACGGCAGATGGCCGGCCGCGTACTCGGCTTCGGGGCGCACGTCGATGACCACGATGTCGCCACTGCGCGCCTTGGCGAGCAGGGAGCCGCGGTCTTCCGGGCTGAGTGCGTCGGGTGCGCTGCTCATCTGCTCCAGCGCCGCCCGCAGCTCCAGCAGGTGCTCTTCCGCGACCTCGCGTACGTCGAGCCACAACCGGGCCACGTCCTGGCCACTCAGGCGGTAATGGACGAACTTGCCTTCGCGCCGCGTTTCGACCATGCGCGCCTCGCGCAGGGTCTTGAGATGGGCGCTGGCCAGGCGCATGTCGATTCGCGCCTGGTCGGCGAGCAGTTCGACCGTCTTTTCTCCCTGCGCGAGCAGTTCGATGAGCTCCAGCCGCTTGGGGCTGGACAAGGCCTTGCCGATGCGGGCAACGTGCTCGTAGAGGTGGGATTTGGTGAGGTTGTTTTTCACTGAAAGGCCGTTCCGAAAATTGCAGAAGATCAGAACACCAGCACCTTGTCGGCGTCCGCGGTCCATCGAGCCAGTTCGCTCATGGTCGACCGCCGCGCGCCGTCGACCATGTCCGTCTCCGCGAGGCCACGGGCGTCCATGCAGGTGCCGCACAGGGCGACTTCTCCCTTGCGCAGCACTTTGCCGAGCATGATCTGAACGTTGTAGTAGCCCTCGGGGACCTTCTGCCCCGCCTTGGCGCAACCCACCGCATCGGCCATCAGGAACATGCGTACAAGCTGGCCGTCGCGGCTGGCGAGCGCCCCGGCAAGCCGCAGCGCGTTGTAGGCGCGTTCGTTGCCGTAGGGCGCGTCGTTGACGATGAAGAGGGTGGTCGACATGACAGAGCTCTCAATCAGAATATTGGCTAATATTCTAATGATCGTTTGATTATTTGTAAATTGTGCCAGATGAAGCGGGTGCGGTTTTCGTCACGAAGCTCGTTTATCGTTGACGACTGCTCGAACCGGAACGCATCCAATGACCGAATCCTCGCCAGCCGATCGTGGGCCCTGGGCCGTCTTTCTCGTCTTTCTGCGGCTGGGGTTGACCTCGTTTGGCGGTCCGATCGCCCATCTGGGGTATTTTCGGGAAGAGTTCGTGGCGCGGCGGCGCTGGATGAGCGAGCGCAGCTATGCCGATCTGGTCGCGCTGTGCCAGTTTCTGCCGGGGCCGGCGAGTAGCCAGGTGGGAATCGCGATCGGCCTGTCGCGCGCGGGTCATGCGGGCGCGCTGGCCGCGTGGGCGGGTTTCACGCTGCCCTCGGCCGTGGCGTTGATCCTCTTCGCGCTGGGCATCGCCCGTTATGGTGAGCAGGTTCCCGTCGGCGCGCTGCATGGACTGAAGGTCGCGGCCGTGGCCGTCGTGGCGCAGGCGGTGTGGGGGATGGCGCGCCAGCTCTGTCCGGACGCGCAGCGTGTGACCCTGATGGCGGCGGCGGCCTGCTTCGTGCTGCTGGTGCCCGCGGCCTGGGCGCAGGTCGGGGCCATTGCGGTGGCCGGCTGCGTCGGCTTGTGGCTGTTCCGGTCGGTGGAGGTCTCTGCGCACGATGCCGTGCCGATGGTGGCGACCGACCGCCGGCGGGCCTGGCTGTGGCTGGCGCTGATTTCTCCGAATCAGACGCTGGCGATGGTGGATGCCTTTTACCGCGCGGGTTCGCTGGTCTTCGGTGGCGGGCACGTGGTGCTGCCCCTGCTGCAGGCCGAGGTGGTGCCGACCGGCTGGGTGGACAACGACGCCTTTCTGGCCGGATACGGCGCCGCCCAGGCGGTGCCGGGGCCGTTGTTTACCTTTGCCGCCTTTCTCGGCGCGTCGATGAACGAAGGGCCTTCAGGGTGGCTGGGTGGCCTGATCTGCCTGCTGGCGATCTTCGCCCCGTCCTTTTTGCTGGTGCTGGGGGCGTTGCCGTACTGGGAGCGACTGCGCACGAGCCGGCGCACCCGGGCGGCGCTGACCGGGGTCAACGCCGCAGTGGTCGGTCTGCTGCTGGCGGCGTTGTATCAACCGGTGTGGATTGGGGCGATCTTTGCGCCGCGCGACTTCGGGCTGGCCCTGGTTGCGCTGGTGGCACTGATGTTCTGGAAACTGCCCCCGTGGCTGGTGGTGATGGGATGTGGTCTGGCCGGGGCGTTGATGCTCGGGGCCTGAGTGCCCTCTCATCGCGCAAAATCGTAATCCACCGTCAGCGGCGCGTGGTCGCTGAAGCGCTCGGCCTTGTATACCGAGGCCGTGCGCGCGGTGTCCGCAATGTCCGGTGTGGCGATCTGGTAGTCGAGACGCCAGCCGACGTTCTTCGCCCAGGCCTGGCCGCGATTGGACCACCACGTATAGCACGCGTCGGTGGCGTCGGGGTGCAGCCGGCGATAGACGTCGACCCAGCCCAGTTCGTCGAACACGCGCGTCAGCCAGGCACGTTCTTCGGGCAGGAATCCGGAGTTCTTCTGGTTGGATTTCCAGTTCTTCAGGTCGATTTCCTTGTGCGCGATGTTCCAGTCGCCGCAGAGGATGACTTGCTGGCCACGTTCGCTGAGCGCCTTCATGTGGCCGAAGAAGTGGTCCATGAAACGAAATTTGACCTCTTGACGAATGTCGCCGCTCGAGCCGGACGGGAGGTATACGGAGATGATTACGAGCTTGCCGAAAACCAGCTCGATATAGCGGCCTTCGGCATCGAACTCCGGCACGCCGACGCCTTCGATGATGTCGTCAGGTTGGTGCCGGGTATAGATGCCGACGCCGCTGTAGCCCTTCTTCTCGGCGTAGTGGAAATAGCCCTTGAAACCTTCCGGTTCGAGCATGTCGGCGCGCATGTCCGCGGCCTGGGCCTTGAGCTCCTGGAGGCAGACGAAGTCCGCCTGCTGCGCGGCCAGCCAGGGGAAGAATCCTTTCCGGTCGGCCGAACGGATGCCGTTGAGGTTGGCGGTGATGACGCGTAACATTCGAGAACTTTCCTTGATTTTTCTGCGAACATGGATTTTAGCCGCGATTTCATCCAGCTGGCCCGCGACAAGGGCGTGCTGCGTTTCGGGTCCTTCATCACCAAGGCCGGGCGCGACTCGCCCTATTTCTTCAATGCCGGGCTATTTGACGATGGCGACTCGTTCGGCCGGCTGTGCGGCTTTTACGCGCGCGCGATCGCTCAGGCGGGGCTGTCCTTCGACATGCTGTTCGGCCCCGCCTACAAGGGGATTCCGCTCGTCGCGGGGGCTGCGATCCGGTTGTCCGATGGTGGCCGCAACGTGCCCTTCTGCTTCAATCGCAAGGAGGCCAAGGACCACGGTGAAGGGGGGACCTTGATCGGTGCGCCACTTGCGGGCAAAGTGCTGATACTCGACGATGTGATTTCGGCAGGAACCTCGGTGCGCGAGTCGGTCGAAATCATCAGGGCGGCAGGTGCGACACCGGCCGGGGTAGTGATCGCGCTCGATCGCATGGAACGAGGTACCGGCACGTCGTCGGCGGTGCAGGAAGTACGGGCGATGTTCGACATTCCGGTGGTGGCGGTGGCGACTCTCGAGGATTTGGTCGCCTACATGGCGGACAGCCCCGGGCTGGCGGCCAATCTGGACGCGGTAAAGGCATATCGGGATACCTATGGGATTTCTGCAGGGTAGTTTGCTCGTTGTTGCGGTGTGGAGCCTTTCGTCAACGGCGTTCGCGCAGCGCACGATCTACTGTTGCGACGATGATCAGGGACGTCCTATCTGTGGCGATCTGTTGCCGTCGGCCTGTTTTGGTCGTGCCTATCGCGAGATTTCGCCACAGGGCCTGGTGCGGCGTCACGTCGCCGCGCCATTGACCGCCGAGGAGATCGCCCGGCGTGATGCCGAGGAGCGCCGCCGCAAGGAAGAAGAAGCGCGGCTCGCCGTGCAGCGCCGGCTCGACGAGGCCTTGCTCGAGACCTACATGAGCCTCGACGACATCGATGTGCGCGAGGAGCGTGCGCTGGCCGAGGTGGAGCGTACGGTGGTTGATGTGCGCCAGCGCGAACAGGATCTGATCGAGCGTCGTGAAGAACTCCGCCGTGAGGTCGAGTTTTATCGGGACCGTGATGTGCCTCGGGAGCTTGCGTCGGAGATCCGCCTGATTGAAACCGAACTTACGGCCTATCAGAATGTGATTGCGGCCAAGGAGGCCGAGAAGGATGCGATCCGAACGCGTTTCGCTTCGGATCGGCGTCGTTACGCAGAGTTGCTTGCGACGGGCCAGGGGCGGCGCTGAATCGAAGTCGTCTGCCCGATGCGATCGGCGGCTTCGTTGTCGAGGAGGCATCCATGAGTATTCCGTCAACCGTCGTGGTCAATGCGGCGTGCCCGCACGATTGTCCAGACACCTGCGCGATGCAGGTCACCGTCGAGGAAGGACGGGCAGTGCGTGTTCGGGGCAACCCCGAGCACCCGTTCACCAACGGTTCGCTGTGCACCAAGGTGGCCCATTATCTCGAACGGGTGTATTCCGATCAGCGTCTGCTCCATCCGATGAAGCGGGTCGGGCGCAAGGGGGAGGGACGTTTCGAACGGATCAGCTGGGATGAGGCGCTCGATACCATTGCGCAACGCTTTGGCGAAATCGCGCGGCGCGATCCGCGCGCCATCCTGCCCTATAGCTATGGCGGTACCCTGGGGCTGGTGCAGGGCGGCAGCATGGACATGCGCTTCTTTCATCGGCTTGGTGCGTCGCTGCTCGAACGCACGATCTGTGCCGCGGCTGGGGCGGAGGGCTGGAAGGCCACCGTCGGCGCTTCGGTCGGACTCGATCCGGAGGCCATCGTCGAAGCCCGATTGATCCTGATCTGGGGGGCCAATCCGGTGGTCTCGAATCTGCACGGATGGCGCTACATCCAGGAGGCGAAGCGGCGCGGCGCGCGCCTGGTGTGCATCGACCCGTGGCGTACGTTGACCGCAGACAAGTGCGATCTGCATCTGGCGCCTTGGCCTGGCACGGATACTGCCCTTGCACTGGCGATGATGCATGTGCTGATCGAGGAGGCGTTGCTCGATCGCGACTACATCGCGCGTCACACCCTGGGCTTCGAGGCTCTCGTGGAGCGTGTCCGGACCTGTTCGCCCGAATGGGCGGCGCAGCTGACCGGTCTCGATGCCGGGGCGATACGAGAACTCGCACGTGCCTACGGAGGTGAGCCGCGTTCGGCAATCCGCCTCAATTACGGTCTGAATCGAAGTCGTGGCGGGGGAATGGCGGTACGCAACGTTGCCTGTCTCCCCGCCCTGACCGGTGCCTGGCGTCACCCTGGTTGCGGCGCGCTGTTATCCACGTCCGGCAATTTTCCGGTTGATCAGCATGCGCTCGAGCGTCCGGATCTGTATCCCGACCCAGTGCGTTTCCCTCCCCGCCGCATCAATATGTCGCGAATCGGCGAGGCCCTGCTCACGGCCGGAGACCCGCCCATCGAGGCGATCTACGTATACAACTCAAATCCCGTTGCGGTCGCGCCGGATGGCACGCGGGTTCGGGAGGGTTTCGCTCGCGAGGACCTGTTCTGCGTGGTGCACGAGCTGTTCCAGACCGACACCGCGGATTATGCGGACATCCTGCTGCCCGCGACCAGCCAGCTCGAGCATCGCGATGTTCACAAGGCCTACGGCCATCTCTATGCGGTCGACAATCGACCGGCGATTGCGCCGCTGGGCGAAGCCCGGCCGAACTCGGCGGTGTTCAGGCAGCTGGCCGCGCGCATGGGCTTTGACGAGCCGGCGTTTTCCCAGACCGATGACGACATCGCCGAGCATGCCTTCAAGCGTGGCAGCGAGCGGGCCTTCGGTCTGCATGAGCGCCTGTTCGGAGCCCAGGGATGGGCGCGTCTGAATTTGCCGCATCCGGTGGCTCCGTTTGCCGATGGTGGTTTCCTGACGCCATCGGGACGGTGCGAGCTGTTCAGCACCGCGCTGGCCGAAAAAGGTCTCGACCCGTTGCCCGCTTGGGTGCCGCCACTGGAGTCCCCGGTGAGTAACCCCGAGCTGGCCGCGCGCTACCCGCTGGCGTTCGTTTCGCCGCCAGCGCGTAATTTTCTGAACACCAGTTTTGCGAATCTGCCGCGTTTCTTCGGTCAGGAGGAGTCTCCCAAGCTCGAGATTCACCCCGATGACGCCGCCGCGCGTGGCATCGCGGAGGGCGATCGTCTGCGCATCTTCAACGATCGGGGGGCATTCCATGCCTTTGCCCAGCTTACCACCCGGGTGCGGCGCGGGCTCGTGGTCTGTCCGTCGATCTGGTGGAGAAAGCTGTCGGGAGACGGCGAGAATGCCAACGCGGTGACGTCGTCTCAACTGACCGACATGGGGGACGGCCCCGTTTTCTATGATTGTCTCGTCGAAGTGGCGTGCGCACCGGAGGCCGCGCAGGAGCAGGCGGGACGGGTGTGAAGCCGCCGGGAACGCTCGATACGGTGGCGCATCTGATCGACCAGGCGCGGGCACCGCTGTTCATCACCGGCGCGGGCATTTCTGCCGATTCGGGTCTGCCGACCTATCGTGGTATTGGCGGTCTTTACCACGAGCGGCTGACCGACGACGGCCTGACCATCGAAGAGGCGTTGTCCGGTGCGATGATGGAAGAGCGCCCCGACATCGCGTGGAAGTACATCGCCGAGATCGAGGCCAACTGCCGTGGCGCGACGCCGAATGCGGCGCACCGCGCGATCGCGGCGCTGGAGCGTGATCACCCCGGGCTGTGCGTGCTGACCCAGAACGTCGATGGTCTGCACGCCGAGGCGGGTTCGCGCAACCTGATCGAGATTCACGGCACGGTGCACCGGCTGCGCTGTGTCGAGTGCCCGCATTCGCGACGCGTGCCCGACTTCTCGGAGATGCGTATTCCCCCCGAGTGCCCGGTGTGCGGCGGCCTGATGCGGCCGGACGTGGTCCTGTTTGGCGAGATGTTGCCGGAAGACGCGGTTGCGCGTCTGGAAGCGGTGTTGTCCAATGGGGTGGATCTCGTGGTCTCGATCGGAACCTCCAGTGTCTTTCCGTATATTGCGGGTCCGGTGTGGTGGGCACGTCAGGCGGGCATCCCTACGGTCGAGATCAATCCTGGCGACACCGAGGTCAGCATTATCGTCGAGCACCGTGTCCGCATGCGCGCGGTCGAAGCGCTGCCCGAGATTCTGCGGCGGCGGAGTGGTGGGCAACCTCGGTCGTAGGGTGCCGCGCGGAAGTTCCGCGGAGCGACCGAAATTGACGCGGAACAAGGTCGCGCGAAGCTTCTCCCTGCAACATGTCCGTCATCGACGGATACCGGCCGTGCCGGTGAGGAGGAAGAGGCATGAAATCGGGAAGCGAACACTCCACCGAACCAGGGCGGACCCTCGCGGCCGTGGTCTACCTGCTCTACATCGGTAGCGCGATGGCGGTCGTTACCGCACCGCTGGGTGCGCTGCTGGCCTGGTTCGGCATGCGGCGCGCCGATGCGGTGGCGCGCAGTCACCTGCTGTTTCAGCTGCGCACGTTCTGGCTGGGGGCACTTGCCGCCGTGGGGGCGTTGCTGGGGTGGCAGCTGCTGGGGCTGGTCGGTGCACCCGCCTGGATGTCGTGGTCGCTTGGCTACGGCTTCTTCCTGCTGGCGTTGGTCTGGATGCTCGGGCGCTGTGGGGTGGGTGTTCGCCGCCTGATGTCCGGTTGCGCGCTCGAGGCGCCGCGCAGCTTGCTCTTTGGCAGTGGGCGCATCTAGCTCATGGCTTGCGCTCGAAGGGGGGCGTGCCCGCCCAGTCGGCAAGCCACAGTCCGCAACGAATCAGACCGTAGACGGCAAACGGTGCGACGAGCATCAAGGCGATGCCCCAGTCGGTGGTGTTGATCAGCCAGATCAGGGGCAGCATCACCACCAGGGTCAGACCCAGACCGGCAAGGAGGGCGATCAGCGGACGAGTTGGCGTCATCGAAGTCTCCTGTCAGCTACCGGTGACCTGACGATAAATGCCCGGTAGCGCGTGTGAGAGGTGCTCGGGCCGGTGAATGATGGCGTAGCCGCCGCGCCCGAACAGATGGGACACATACTGATGTGCCTCGCTGTCGATGGTCACACCGAACACGCGTACTTCGTCGCGGCGCGCGTCGAGAATGGCGCGGCGGGTGTCCTCGATGGCGTAGCGCCCTTCGTAGTAGTCGGTATCATTGGGCTTGCCATCGGTGAGCAGCAGCAGCAGGCGATGACGATTGGGGCGTTTTGCCAGTTCGGCACCGACGTGCCGGATGGCCGGGCCCATGCGGGTGTAGTGACCGGGCTTGAGCGCGGCGATGCGGCGCCCGACCCGCTCATTCATGGTTTCGTCGAAGCTCTTGAGGGTATTGACCCACACCTTGTTGCGACGGTGCGAGGTGAAGCAGTGGATGGCGTAATCGTCTCCGCAGCCGGCCAGACCGTGGCCGAGCACCAGCAGTGCCTCCTTCTCGACGTCGAGGATGCGCCGGTCTTCCAGCCAGGCATCCGTAGACAGCGAGACGTCGATCAGTATGGATACGGCTAGATCGCGTGCCTGTTCTCGCGTGGCGAGATAGCACCGGTCACTGCCCTGGCCAGTGGCGGCCAGATCACAGCGGCTGCGGATCACGGCGTCCATGTCGAGGTCGGAACCATCGATCTGGCCGCGCAGTGTCTCGCGCCGGGGGCGCAAGGCTTCGAACTCGCGTCGCACGCGGCGGATGCGGCGGCGCGTGGCGTCGTCCGGCGTCCAGTGCTCTCCTTCCTCGCTCTGTACGGCGGTGAGTACCTGGCAGTGGTCGGGCAGGTAGCACTGCTTGCGGTGGTTCCATTCGGGATACAGCCGTGCGCCCTTGAGGCGGTTGCCGGTGGCTTCGTCGGTCGCGAGGTCGAGGTCCATTCTCATGCGCGTTGCCGCGCGCTGCTTGTGCGGACTGAGGACAACTTCTTCGATTTCCTCCGCGGCGCGGCGCGCTTCCTCGTCGTCGTTGTCCTCGACCACGCGGTTGAGGTTGACCATCTCGGTCCACGACAGCATTTTCTCGAAGCGGTTGGCGACCAGCGGGTCGTCGCGCTCGGTCTGGTCCTGGCGCTTGCGCTCGGCCTTGCGTTTGCCGGCACTGGCCTGTGCGCTGCGGGTCTCGCCGTCGGGGGGTTCGCTGTCGCGCTGACTTGCGGCAGCGCGTGTGAGCGTGACCACTGCGCCCCACAGCGGCACCGGCAACGGCGGGCGGTAGTCCCGTGGTGCGGTAAAGGTGTCGAGCGGCTGTTTTGGGTTCAGCACCGCTGCGAACAGGCGGCGTGCGATCTCTTCTTCGGGGGGAGCGCCGCCGAGCAGCCCGAGGATGACGTCTTCAAGCGCGCGCTCGACCGGGGGCAGGTGCGTGCGCCGTGGCCGCACGGCCCGCAGCGCGGAGCACAGCTCGCCGTAGCGCGCATCGAGGCCGGGCAGGCGGTGACGGATCTCGGTCGCCGCACGCACGGCTTCGCGCAGTTGCGCGAGGTCGTCGCGCAAGGGGTCACCTGAGCCCGGAACGCGACGCGCTACGGCGAGATAGGCCGTGAGCCAGAAGTACAGGTCACGGTTGTGTCGCGCGTCGGGGAACAGCTCGATGCGTAGCGGCAACAGCAGATTCTCGTCGTCAAGGCGGGCCTGGTCGATGGCCTCGTCGTCGAAACCGAGACGCTGGCGCAAGCTCAGGCGGTGGCCGGAGCTGCGCGCGATGATGGCGCCGACCTCGATGCCGGATTCGCCCCCCGAGGCACGGAAGAATACCCCCAGCGTCGACCGTATGGTCTCGAGTTCGATACCCGCGGAGGAGTGGCGCACATAGCTTGCGGCCGACGAGGCCCAGCGGTGCCATTTTCGCCCGACCAATTCCTCGAGTTCGAGAAACTGCAACATGTCGCGTCCTCTCAGCCGAAACTTGCGAGAATCGCCTCGCGCAGCCCATGCTTGACGTCATCGTCGTCCGACAGGGGCTCGACGATGGCCGCCTGCGCAGCCTCGAGCAGCGGCATGCCAGCAGCGATGAGGCTTGCGCAGTAGATCAGGAGGCGAGTCGAGACCCCTTCCTCCAGATCCTGCCCCTTGAGTCTCCGCAGGCGCCCGGCCAGACTGACCAGTGCGGCGCAGCGCTCTGGTGCCAGCCCGCTCTCGCGCGCGATCACGTCGGCTTCGACATCGGCAGGCGGAAAATCGAATGCGATCGCAAGAAAGCGCTGGCGGGTGCTGGGTTTGAGACTCTTGAGGATGTGCTGGTAACCCGGGTTGTAGGACACTACCAGCATGAACCCGGGCGGCGCCTGCAGCAGTTCGCCGGTGCGTTCGAGCGGCAGCAGGCGGCGGTCGTCGGTGAGTGGATGCAGTACCACCGTGACGTCCTTGCGCGCCTCGACCACCTCGTCGAGGTAGCAGATGCCGCCCTCGCGCACGGCGCGCGTGAGCGGTCCGTCCACCCAGCGTGTTTCGCCACCCTGCAGCAGGTAGCGACCGGTCAGATCGGCGGCGGTGAGGTCGTCATGGCAGGCCACCGTATACAGTGGCTTGCCCAGGCGTGCGGCCATGTGCTGCACGAAGCGGGTCTTGCCGCATCCGGTCGGACCCTTGATGAGCAGCGGCAGGCCCTGCTCGAAGGCGTGTTCGAACAGCCTGCATTCGTTGCCGACCGGCGCGTAGAACGGTGGTTCGTTTGTCCGCTCGGACTGGCGGGGGGGGTGGGTGACGTGCATGCTTGTCTTCCGGAGAACGCCGGAGCGCGGGGCTCCGGCGTGACAGCTCATTTTCCGCCGCTGATTGCGGCCGATTCAGCGTTCATGTAGGCCGGCCGTTCCTCGCGCACCGGTCCGAACACGGCATAGATGAACATCAACGCAGCGATGCCGACCGCGATGCCGGTACCGAAGCGCATGATGTAGAACAGCCCGAGCTGGTCCTGCACTTCCATGAAATTCATGCCCATGACGCGCTGCAGATGGGTCTGTACCACGCCGGCGAAGGTCAGCGTGAAGGTCATGAACCACATGGCGCCGGTCATGATCCAGAATGCCCACATGTTGAGCACCTGGTTGTAAGGCTGCGCGCGACGCATCTGCGGCATGGCATAGGTGATGATGCCGAGGACCAGCATCACGTAGGCGCCGTAGAACGCGAGGTGGCCGTGGGCGGCGGTGATCTGCGTGCCGTGGGTGTAGTAGTTGATGAACGACAGGGTATGCATGAATCCCCACACGCCCGCGCCAAAGAAGGCGGTCGCCGCGCAGCCCAGGGTCCACAGCATGGCGGCCTGGTTGGGATGGTTGCGCTTGCCCTTCCAGAACATGTAGAAGGCAAACACCACCATGGCAAAGAAGGGGATGACTTCCAGCGTCGAGAAGATGCTGCCGATGGGCTGCCAGTAGCCTGGAGTGCCGATCCAGTAGTAGTGGTGGCCGGTGCCGAGCAGACCCGAGAACAGGGCCAGGCCGACGATGACGTAGAGCCATTTCTCGATGATTTCGCGGTCGACGCCGGTCATCTTGATCAGCAGGTAGGCGAGCAGCGAGGCCATGATCAGCTCCCAAACGCCTTCGACCCAGATGTGCACGATCCACCACCAGTAGAGCTTGTCGAGCGCGAGGTTGTCCGGGTTGTAGAACGCGAACAACCAGAACACCGCGGCCAGCCACAGACCGAGCATCAACACCAGGTTGATCGCGGTGCGCCGTCCGCGCGCGAGCGTCACGCTGGTGTTGAAGAGGAACATCAGGAACGAGACTGTGATGAAGATCTTCGCCCACAGCGGCTGCTCGAGGTAATGGCGTCCCTCGTGGATGCCGAACTGATAGCCGATCAGCGAACCGGCACCTGCCACGGCGAAGATCGCGAGCTGGATGTAGGCGAGCTTCGGACTGTAGATCTCCTGCTCCGCCTCTTCGGGCATCAGGTAGTAGGTACAGCCCATGAATCCGATCAGCAGCCAGACGATGAGCAGGTTGGTGTGACTGGTGCGGCTGATGTTGAAGGGCATCGCCTCGGCAAGAAAGTTGGGCCATACATAAGCCGCCGCGGCGAACAGGCCGAAGACGATCTGCAGGGCGAACAAGGCCATTGCGAGCGCGAAGAAGGGATAGGCCACCTTCTGGGTTTCATATTTCATGACTCGGGACTCCCGTGAATGCTTGTAAGGAAAACGCGACGACGGGTGGGCTCAGCCAGCAACGTTGGGTGGCCAGTTGCGGGTGTCGATGTTGTCGGTCCATTCGAAGAAATCAATCAGGGCCTCCATCTCCTCGTCGCTGATCTCGAAGTAGGGCATCTGGCGCCGTCCCGGAACGCCGAGCGGCTGAATCCGCATCCAGGTGGCCAGCGCGGTGCGGGCCGCCTCGGGATCGTCACGACCGCCGTAACGGGTCCAGACATTGCCGAGCTCGGGTGCGAAGTAGGAGCCTTCACCGAGAATGGTGTGGCAGTTGATGCAGTTGTGCTTTTCCCAGACTTCCTTGCCGTGCCGCACCGAATCAGTCAGCGGCTGGGTGGAGGTATTGACGATGTAATAATGGGAATGGACGGTGAGTCCCGCGAAAATCAGAAAGAAGAACAGCGAGCCGCCGTAAAAGATGTTGCGGGCGGCCGCCTTGGTCAGGCCTTCGTTCATGGGCGTTCTCCGGCAAGGACAGTCGGAATCGTGCCAAGGTGTCGGCACGGCGTTGAGGTAACGCCCAAGTTAACCGCATCGTGAGGGCACGTACTTGATGTCGGTCAATTCCGGAAAATGCCTGAGGCATCGGTCGGGGTTTTGAGTCGGGTTTTATTTCCCTATTGTTGACAATGGTTTATGGTCTGGCTGCGACATGGAAAGAGTTCTGGGTAAAAAAATCCCGCTCCTCGTGGCGGAGGAGCGGGCCTGGTGAATGGCATCGCAAGGCGGTGCCGGGGCGATGTCAGTCGCCCGAATATTCCAGTGAGGAGTGGTGCAAGACGATACGGATTGCCGCGGCGTCGTCCTTGACGAAGCCCCAGGTTTTGTCGACCGAGGTCGTGTTGCCATCGCCGTCGGTGAAATGCACCTTGCCCATGGTCATGGCGGTGTTGCCGGTAATGAAGATCGCGGCGGTTTCGGGTGCGCATTCGGTCCAGCCCTTGAGCGCGAAGCCGCTGTCGCCGGCGAACTCGGCATCCCCACCGACGAAGTAGGAAAGCGCCCCGGCGCGGGTGGTACGGAAGGTCTGGGGGTTGGTGGTCAGCGTGGGCTTGAACAGCACGGTGCCCAGCTGGTAGCCGTAGCCCGCGTCGATGACCTGTTCGGCCAGCGCGGTGGCGGCCTCGCGACCGCTGTCACGGTATGTGGTGCTGATCTCGACCAGGGCATTGCACCAGGCATCCTGCGCCGCGCGAACCTCGGCTTCGGTGATCGAATGGCTGACGACGACCTGTGCGCTGAGCGGGGCGGAGATGGCAAGAAAGGCGCCAACGAGGGCGAGGCGTGCGGGTTTCATGTAAGGCTTGCTCCTTTGTAATGATGAATCGATGCGCTGGATAGATGAAAAAATGATGTGTTGGTTCCGCGCGGCGAGGCTACTCGCACTCTTGCGCCTGCCGAACCCGCTTCTTGATGCGGCTGAGGGCAAGCGTTCGACGGTCGAGTCCGACACGGCGTACGCCGAAAAGCCGGTGCGACCTGGCGGTTCGAAGGCCGTCAGGATGGCGAAGAATCGACCCTCCTAGGCAAACGCCCTGATCCAGGTCTTGTCTGCCGCGGTTTCGGTTTCTTTATATACCAGCTTGATGATTCCGTGGCGTACGAAGCACACATAGGGGTGGGGTTCGTTGTGCCTGAATGCGCAGGTTCGGTGACGAGTACCTTGCCTACAAGCGCAAGGTCCGCCGCTGGCTCTGAAACTTCGCCGGCTGCGTGCCCGCGACAGCTGGAGTTCGGCGGTCTGCACGCCTCAGTGTCGCATTGCTCGAGCGACGATGAAGGGCCGGGAGTCGTTTTTCCCGGAGCCATGGCGTGCGGTTTCCAGTATTTCGAAGCCGGCCGCCTCGATTGCAGTCTCGAGTGACCTGGCGGAGAACTCGGTTACGCTGGGGGCCAGCCCGACGAGGCGCATCGCGGGAACAAGCCACCGAATCAACACGTTCATGTCACCGATGCAGGGTGTCTTGGAGACGAAGAGGCCACCTGGTGCGAGGAGTCCGCGGATCTGATGTAGCACGGAGGGCAGATCTCCTGCGAGGTGGAGATAATTGAAGCCGATCACGACATCGTAGCGAGCACCGTCGTGCGCAATCGTGCCGGCGGTCGCCTGACGAAAGCTCAGGTCACCGTCAAGCCCTTCTTCTCTGGCCCGGGTGAGTTTCTCCTGCGCGATCGCGATCATTTTCGTCGAGATGTCGGTGGCGAGATAGGTCTTGGCTGCGTTGGCGAGACGCAGGGCGGCCGTGCCGGTGCCGCAACCCAGTTCCAGCACCTGTGCGCTCGGCGTGATGAGGCTGTGCGTGCGTGCCAGCGTCCTTTCGAATCCGGCTTCGTCACCGATGCGCGCAGCCGCGTACTTGCGGGCGGCCCTGTCCCAGAATCGCGCATCCTTTCCGGTGAACGGATCTTCTTGACTCATCTTCGTGCTCCTCACGTTCGCAAGCGGAAGGGGGAGGCCGCAACGCGCCGTATCGTTCCCGTCATTCGGGTTCCTTGATTCAGGCGCGGTACGCAGGTACCACGATGAATGCCGTCGCGATCGCAGCATCCGAGTGTAGCGGTAAATCGAACACAATGTGGTTGCGACGGCGGATTCATCCCGATGGTCCTGGTCATCTGCTGGGCGTGCGCCAGGATTGAGCAACCGGCCAGCGGTCCGGAGCCGGGGTCCAGCTGTCATCGGCTTCACGCCCCATCATGGCCGCTGCCGCGCCCCCCAGGTTCAGCTTCAAGTGTCTGTTTGCCGCCGCGGCGCCGCTGTCCGCTGCCTCGGCTGAGAGTGCGAAGTCACGGAAAGTGTCCCAATTCGCCGCGAATCGGACCACCATTCGCTGGGCCAGGTCATAGGAGAGCTCACTGCCATCGTCGGAGTGATGAAAAGACTCGCCCGACCAGAATGCCTGAATCCGGGACGCGTTCCAGTACTGGAGGTGCTTCTCCTGCATCTCCTGCGGGGAGCGCAGGGTGCCGTGGCCCGGGGCGAGACGGTGTTCCGTATTCACGGCCAGCCCTTCGTTCAACCAGAGCGGGATCGGCAGGTGGCCCAGACAGGCGTGCGTCATCTCATGGGCGATGACCGGTTCGATCTGTCGAAGGTCGGTCTTCATGGTCACGAAGTGACCGCAGCCGTCATGAATGTACATGCCGCTGCTGCCGGCGAAGCTTCCCTCCGGATAGTAGTGCGCAACGTAGCGGTAGTAGCGCTCGTCGTCGTCGAAGACGATCAGAATGTCCTTTCCCCGGGCCGGCGCTTCGGCAATGCCGGCCAGCACGTGTTCGATGCGGCGCAGCGTCTTGCTCATGTATGCGAGCGTTGCGTGGGCGAGCCTGGGTTCGAGGCTGGAAAGCAGCAGAGCGTCGCCTTGCCGCAGCAATGAGAAGTCTTCGCCGAGAACCGGTCGCAGGTGTTGCAGCCAGGCCACTTCGGCGCTTGTCCATGCGCGCGCCTGGGCTTCGTGCGAATCGATCGTCTCCAGCCAGTTGGCGAATGCCGACCAGTCCAGATACGGGAATCCCTCGGCGCGGACAAGATGCGCTGCAAGCGGAAAGGGATCGACACCCGCTTCGAGAAGCTCGGCGGGGGGAGGCGCGTCGAGCACGGTGGGGCCTTCCGTTCCGGTCGTCTTCGATGACGAAGGGAGCAGGGCACGTAGAAGCTTGAACATGGGCCTACCCGTTTCCAGTGTAGATGATGGAAAACAGCAGAAGCGCCATGGCGAAACCCACCAGCGCCACGAACTCCCTGTTGTGTGGATTCGAGCTTCCGGGTGGATAGCGGCCCACTGTAAGGATGCGAAGTGTCAGCCAGCCCGGCCAGTAGAACAGTCCCACGAAGAGGATCTCGACGAACACGCGTATGACGACGCGGACGAAAACTTCGGCGATTGCATCGAGCGCCATCTCTGGTCACGTTCCCGGTTCATGACGGAGTCAGGGTGCGGGGGCCGTTCTCATCCGCCATCACCGTCGGTCGGCGAGAACGAGAACAGGCCCGGAAGCGATGAACTCCGATTCTCTATGAAACAAGGATAATGACGATTGCGATACTTTGCAAGTCGGGTCCAACGGCGTCGAGTTCGGCTGTCCAGCCGCTCAGCCGAGGAGGGAGGGGTTTGCGCTGGAGACGATGACCAGACGGCGATTCGCGCCGGGCATGGGCGCCCGGCGCGAATCAATCGCATCCGGCTTACAGCAGGACCCGCTCGATGCCGCCGTTGTTGGCGCGTTGGACGTAGTCCGGCATCCACTGCTCGCCGAGCACGTGCTTGGCGATTTCGACGACGATGTAGTCGGCCTCGACCTTGCCGTCGTCGGCGTAGCGCGACAGGCCTTGCAGGCAGCTCGGGCACGAGGTGAGTACCTTCACCGGCGCGGACGGGGCGTCCTGACGCAGGGCGGCTGCGCCTTTTTCGATCTCTTCCTGCTTGCGGAAGCGCACCTGGGTGGAGATGTCGGCGCGTGAGGCGGCCAGCGTGCCGGATTCGCCGCAACAGCGGTCGTTGAGGTCGACGCGCGTGCCCATCAGCTCGTTGGCGACCTGGATGCCCTGGTATTGCTTCATCGGCGTGTGGCAGGGCTCGTGGTACATGTAGCGGGTGCCTTCGATGCCTTCGAGGCGAACGCCCTTTTCCATCAGGTATTCGTGGATGTCGAGCAGGCGGCAGCCGGGGAAGATCTGCTCGAACTGGTACTTGAGCAGTTGATCCATGCAGGTGCCGCAGGACACGATCACGGTCTTGATGTCGAGGTAGTTCAGCGTGTTGGCGACGCGGTGGAACAGCACCCGGTTGTCGGTGGTGATCTGCTGGCCCTTGTCCTCGAAACCGGCCGAGGTCTGCGGGTAGCCGCAGCACAGGTAGCCCGGCGGCAGCACCGTGGTGGCGCCGACGTGGTAGAGCATCGCCTGGGTGGCGAGGCCGACCTGGCTGAACAGGCGCTCCGAGCCGCAGCCCGGGAAGTAGAACACCGATTCGGAGTCGTCCGCGCGCACCTTGGGGTCGCGGATCACGGGGATGATCTTGTCGTCCTCGATGTCGAGCAGGGCACGGCTGGTGCGCTTGGGCAGATTGCCCGGCATCGGCTTGTTGATGAAGTGGATGACCTGGGCGCGCACGGTGGGCGCCACCAGCGGCGCCTTGCCGACGGTGGCCGGGGGTGTCCGGGTCTGCGGCTGGATCAGCCCCAGTGACTTGCCGATGCGATGTCCCAGGCGCTGCGCCTTGTAGCCCCACTCGATCATGCCCTTGCGGATCAGCTTGATGGTGGCCGGATCCTTGGCGGTGAGGAAGGCCATCGCCGCCTTGGTGCCCGGGTTGAACGACTTCTTGCCCTGCTTGCGCAGCAGGTTGCGCATCTTGATCGACACGTCGCCGAAGTCGATGTCCACCGGACAGGGCTTCTCGCACTTGTGGCACACGGTGCAGTGCTCGGCCACGTCCTCGAACTCGGCCCAGTGCGCCAGCGAGACACCGCGCCGCGTCTGCTCCTCGTAGAGCATGGCCTCGACCAGCAGCGAGGTGCTGAGGATCTTGTTGCGCGGGCTGTAGAGCAGATTGGCGCGCGGCACGTGGGTGGAGCATACCGGCTTGCACTTGCCGCAGCGCAGGCAGTCCTTGATGTCGTGCGCGATCTCGCCGATCTCGGTCTGTTCCATGATCAGCGATTCATGCCCCATCAGGTTGAAGCTGGGGGTGTAGGCGTTGTCGAGGTTGCCGCGGCTCTTGCCGTGGCCTTCGCGCAGCAGCTTGCCGCGGTTGAAGCGGCCTTCCGGGTCGACCTTGCGCTTGTAGTCCCAGAAGCTGGCCATCTCCTCGTCGGTGAGGTAGTCGAGCTTGGTCAGGCCGATGCCGTGTTCGCCCGAGATCACGCCGTCGAGCGAGCGCGCCAGCGCCATGATGCGGTCCACGGTCTGGTTGGCCGTGGTCAGCATCTCGTAGTTGTCGGAGTTGACCGGGATGTTGGTGTGCACGTTGCCGTCGCCGGCGTGCATGTGCAGGGCGACGAACACCCGTCCGCGCAGGACGTCCTTGTGCACCTGGCGAATGCGTTCGAGCACCGGCGCAAAGACGACGCCGTCAAAGATCTTCTCGAGGCGCGGGCGCAGTTCGGCTTTCCACGAGATGCGCACCGAGAAGTCCTGCAGGCGGTGGAACAACTTCGGGTGCTCGGCGCGATTGGTCAGTTCGCCGGCCTGAATGCCGTACTCTTCGAACTGGGCTTCGGCCTCGGCCAGCGGCGTGTCGAGGTGATCGAGCAGCCACTGCCAGCGCCGCCGCACGAAGGTGACGTAGTCGAGCGCCGACTGGCGGCGGTCGCCGATGAGTTCGTCCTTGGACAGGTTGGCATCGCCCTGGTCGAGCGGCAGGTCTCCCTGCAGGAACTCGGCCAGCGCGTCGCACAGGGCGAGCTTGTTGCGCGTGGACAGTTCGATGTTGATGCGCTCGATGCCGTCGCAGTACTCGCCCATGCGCGGCAACGGGATGACGACGTCCTCGTTGATCTTGAAGGCGTTGGTGTGGCGCGAGATGGCGGCGGTGCGCGATCGGTCGAGCCAGAAGCGCTTGCGCTGCTCGGGGCTGACCGCAATGAAGCCTTCCGAGCCGCGCACGTTGGTCATGCGCACGACCTCGGAAGCGGCTTTCATGACGGCGTCCTCGTCATGGCCGACGATGTCGCCGATCAGCACCATCTTGGGTCGTCCGTGGCGTTTGGCCTTGGTGGTGTAGCCGACCGCGTTGACGTAGCGTTCGTCGAGGTGCTCGAGGCCGGCCAGCTGCACCCCCGCGGCATGGCCCGCGCCGCCGGGTTTGAAGTAGTCGGTGATCTCGACGATGGCCGGCACCGCCTCGCGCACCTGGCCGAAGAATTCCAGGCACATGGTGCGCGTCACCGGCGGCATCTTGTGCAGCACCCAGCGCGCGGCGACGATGATGCCGTCCGTGCCTTCCTTCTGCACGCCGGGAACGCCGCCGAGAAACTTGTCGGTGACGTCCTTGCCGAGGCCGACCTTGCGGCAGCGCGCGCCCGGCATGCTCAGCACTTCTTCGCCGAGCAGTTTCTTGCCGCTGGAGTCGAAGCGCTTCAGGCGAAAGGCAACCGTTTCCTGTTCGTGGATCTTGCCCAGGTTGTGGTTGAGGCGCTCGACCTCGAGCCAGTTGCCGTCCGGCGTGACCATCTTCCACCACGCCAGGTTGTCCAGCGCCGTGCCCCACAGCACGGCCTTCTTGCCGCCGGCGTTCATCGCGATGTTGCCGCCGATGCACGAGGCGCTGGCCGAGGTGGGGTCGACGGCGAAGACGCGACCGGCCCGCGTGGCGGCTTCCGCGACGCGCTCGGTGACGACCCCGGCGCCGGTGCGGACGGTGGCCACGGGATGGTCTACGCCGGGCAGGGTGGTTTCCTCGACCGCACCCAGGTCGATCAGTTTCTCGGTGTTGATCACCACGGACCGGGCGTCGAGCGGGATCGCGCCGCCGGTATAGCCGGTGCCGCCACCGCGCGGAATGATGGTCAGCCCGAGCTCGATGGCATCGCGCACCAGCGCGCCGATCTCGTCCTCGGTGTCCGGATAGAGCACGACGAAGGGGTACTCGACGCGCCAGTCGGTGGCGTCGGTGACGTGCGAGACGCGGGTGTGACCATCGAAGCAGATGTTGTCGCGACGGGTGTGGCGCGACAACGACTTGAGCACGCGGGCGCGCAGTTCGCCGGTTTCCTCGAAGAAGCGTTCGAACTCGCGCACACAGGCTTCGGCGGCCTCGACCAGGCGACCGACCTTGGCGGCGCGCTCGGGATCTTCACCCGCGCTCTCGCGACGGCGACGATCGACCTCGCCGAGGCGATGGCGCAGTGCGTCGACCAGCGCCTTGCGGCGCTTGATGTTGTCGAGCAGATCGTCCTGCAGGTAGGGATTGCGCTGCACCACCCAGACGTCGCCGAGGACTTCGTACAACATCCGCGCGGAGCGCCCGGTGACCCGCTCGTCACGCAGGGAGTCGAGCGTTTGCCAGGCCTCGTCGCCAAGCAGACGGATGACGATCTCCCGGTCCGAAAACGAGGTGTAGTTGTAGGGGATTTCTCGTAGGCGCTGAGTCATGAGCGATGTGGGGCTGGCGACGAAAGAAAGCCTTTAATTGTATCGCACTGTCGCGGCAAAAAACCGGACGGAAAGGCCTTTCTGATTGTAGGGTATTGATATTTATGCGAATTCCAGTGGCTTCGAGGGCGTGAATACGAAAAGATTCCCGCGCCGGGGCACTGGGGTGGCCAGGCAGTTGATTTTCCGTGATCGCGGAAATGCCGCAGGCGGCAAAGGGCGTTCGGGTGTGCGACGACACTGGCGTGCGCCGGCGGGGTAGACGCGGTCAGGCGGTATCGGGAAAGGATGCCAGGGCGGCCGTCAGCGCGATCTCGATCTTCAGCCCGGGTTGCGCGAGCCCGGCGACCTGCACGCAGGCGCGCGAGGGCGCGCTTCCCTTGGGGATCCACGCATCCCACAGCGCGTTCATGGTGTCGTAGTCGGCGAGATCGGTCAGGTAGATCGTTGCCATCAGAATCAGATGGCGTCCGCTCCCCGCACGCATCAGCAGAGCATCGAGGCGGTCGAGCAATTCACGGGTCTGAGTGGCGATATCGGCGTCGGAGGAGCCCGGCACTTCGACAATGTAGGCCACCTCGCCGTGGATCACGATGTCAGAGAAACGGGCCGTGGTCCCGATGCGTCGTGGGGTGCTCATCGCGGAACTCCTGTGAGTGGGGGAGGGCAGGGCGTGATATGACGGCAGCGGGCGGGACGTCGTGACGTGGTCGATGACGTGCCGTGCGACGGGTCAGACGAGTTCGAAGAAGACCAGGTCACGTTCGATCTCCTTCGCGGAGAAGCCGCATCCGATGCGACCGGGGCCAACGAGCGCGACTTCCTCGCCCTTGACGAGGCGCTCGGAGCCCGCATCCTCGACCACGAACGTACCGTTGGTGCTGTAGTCGACGAGTACGAAGCCGCCGCGACGGCGTTCGATGCGTGCGTGCTGGCGTGAGGCGCGCGGGTCCATGATGACCACGTCGTTGCCGAACTCTCGACCGAAGAGCGCGATCGGGCGTGTTTCGTCGACATAGATGATTTCGTCCTGATGGCGAATGCGCAGGCGCTGCAGCAGGCGCGTCGCGGGGGGGAGCGAAACCACGGCATCGGGCTGGCGCGATACCGTAAACAGAGACCACTCGATTTCGGCGAGATCGTCTTTCTGGACGGGCTCGAGGCGAGCGAACTGCCGGGTCGCCTGTGAGAGCTGCATGGCAACTGCATTGGTGGCGATGGCCTCGCCGCCGCGCGCGGCGATGCACAGCCGGGTGGCAATGTCGTCCTCGCCACCTTCACCCCGGGCAGGGTCCGGATCTTCGAAGGCCTCGGCCGGAGACAGATAGGCCGGGGGCTGCCCGTAGTGAATGCCGACCCGCACCGCAAACCGCTTGCCGCGCAACGGGGGCAGGTTCTGCGTGCGCTCGAGAATCTCGCAGGCGGCGAGTACCGCGGGATCGCAGCGATCAAAGTGCGCCTCGATGCGATCGTCCTTGCGTTTGAGCAGGCTGCCCTGATTGGCCTCCACGGCCAGATCGATCCGGCGAACGCAGCGGTCGACCGCGTGCCGGACCTCGAGTGCGCCGGACGTCGTGGAGTCCAGACTCGGACCTCCGACGATCTCGGCGATCAGGATGCAGAGATTCTTGTGTTCGCCCATTGAATTGCTCGCGCGTTGCGGATGACCGGAGCGGCGATTATATAACCATAAAGGGGGTGTGCCGGTGATGATGTGCAAATATATGGATCAGGGTTGATCCTCGTCAGTCGTCGACAGCGGCGAGATGCGGATTACGTCGTTGGTAACAGACCGCACGCCAGCGCCGGCAGGCAGTTCCGGGGCGTCGAAGGCGATGTCGCCTTCCTCGACGACGGTGTCGCGGGTGAGACCCCTGAAGTCGAACAGCGCGTCGTCGGCCAGGTGCGACGGTACGACGTTGGACAGTGATGTGAAGATCGATTCGATGCGCCCCGGGTGCTCGCGCGCCCATTGCTGCAGCATGGCCTTGATCTGCTTGCGCTGCGCGTTCTCCTGCGAACCGCACAGATTGCAGGGGATGATCGGGTACTCCATGGCGCGGGCGAAGCGGGCAATGTCGCTTTCGCGACAGTATGCCATCGGCCGGATCACGACGTTGTCTCCGTCGTCGCTGACCAGTTTCGGTGGCATGGCCTTGATGCGTCCTCCGAAGAACATGTTGAGGAACAGGGTCTCGATGATGTCCTCACGATGGTGCCCGAGCGCGATCCGGGTTGCACCGAGCTCACGCGCGGTGCGGTAGAGGATACCGCGTCGCAGCCGCGAGCACAGCGAACAGGTGGTCTTGCCCTCGGGGATCTTGTCCTTGACGATCGAGTAGGTGTCTTCGGTGACGATGCGGTACTCGACGCCCAGCGATTCGAAGTATGCGGGCAGTACATCGGCCGGGAAGCCGGGCTGCTTCTGGTCGAGATTCATCGCGATGACGCGAAAGTCCACCGGGGCGCGTTCGCGCAACGCGAGCAAGCCGCTGAGCATGGTGAAGGAATCCTTGCCGCCGGATACGCACACCATGACGGTGTCCCCGTCGCCGATCATGTTGTAGTCGACGATGGCTTCGCCCATGGCGCGCTCGATCTTCTTCTTGAGGCGCGCGAAGGTGTTGGAAAAGCGATTTTCGGCAGGAGATGCGACAGGGACTGCGGTCACGATACGGTAGATCCTGTGGAGGAATGGGAAGTCGGCGGCGGGAGCGATTATACGCCCATGCAATCGACCAGGCCGAACCGGCGGGTGTGCTCCGGAGTGCGGCGGCGTTCAGAGGTGGGCGCTGCGACCGCCGTCCACCGCAATGATCTGACCGGTGACGTAGGGCGCGTCAAGCATTAGGTAGCGTACCGCGCCAGCGATGTCCTGCGGTTCGCCTTCGCGCCGCAGCAGGGTGTGGTTGACGATGGCGGCGCGCTCGTCGGCACTGAACAGGTCGTCGTCCGGCCAGGCGATCGGGCCCGGTGATACACCGTTGACCCGTACCTGGGGCGCCAGCTCGAGCGCCAGCGCGCGGGTCAGGCCGAGCAGGCCGGCCTTGGCGGCGCAGTACAGCGGATAGCCCGAAAGTGGCCGCTCGGCGTGGATGTCGATGATATTGACGATCGCTCCGTGGTTGCGCTTCAGGTGCGGGGCCGCGGCCTGACTCAGGAAAAGCGGGCCCTTGAGGTTGGAGCCGATCAGATCGTCCCAGTCGGCGAGACGAATCTCGCCGACTGGGGTGGGAAAGAAGCTCGAGGCGTTGTTCACCAGGCCGTCGAGGCGACCGACCTGATCGATCACGCTGGAAACCAGGTGTTCGCCCATGCCGTCCTGCCGCAGGTCCCCCCGCAGCAGCAGCGCGGAATCGGGACGCACGCTGTTGAGCGCGGCGGCGAGCTGTTCCGCGGCTACGGCAGAGCTGCGGTAATGGAGGATTACGCGCGCACCGCTGGCATGCAGTGTTCGTGCAATGGCGGCACCAACCCGGCGGGCGGCGCCGGTGATCAGAATGGTCGGCACAGTGTCTTCAGCGTTCATTTCGTGTGTTCTCTCTGTCGAGTCTCGATGGTCTTCGAGCGCGCCCACCGGTGTGTTCGTTCCCACGGGGGGCAGAAACCCTCGCTCTGCGTCGGCGACATGCGGTGACCGAGGTTGGGATTCATGCGCGCCGGGACGTGCGCAACGGGCGCACCGCAGGAAGGGGGCACGCGGTCAAACCTGCCGGAGCCGTTAGAATACGCGCTCCCTTCCTGCCCCAGAGGTTCGTCATGAATTTACCTCAACCGTCTCCCCCGGCACTCGAGCAGAGCCGGCTGCTGTGTGAGCGTATTGCCCGGGAGATACGGGGCGCGGGAGGTTGGCTATCGTTTTCGCGCTACATGGAGTTGGCGCTCTACGCCCCCGGTCTCGGGTATTACAGCGGCGGAGCCAGAAAGTTCGGTCCGGCGGGAGATTTCATCACCTCACCAGAGCTTACCCCCTTGTTCGGTCAGGCGCTTGCGAACCAGATCATCGAGATCATCGATGCGAGCCAGGACGAGGTGGTGGAGGTGGGGGCGGGCACGGGCCTGCTCGCGGCAGACCTGCTGCTCGAACTCGAACGCCGCCAGCGTCTGCCCGCGCGATATCGTATTCTCGAGCTCTCTGGTGAGTTGCGCGCGCGCCAACATGAGACGCTGGCCGAAAAAGCGCCACATTTGTTGCCGCGCGTTGAATGGCTGGATGCCTTCCCGGAGCGGGTCAGCGGCGCTATTGTCGCCAATGAGGTGCTGGATGTGATGCCGGTGCATTTGCTGGTCTCACGGGCGGATGGACTGTTTGAACGCGGGGTTGCGCTGGAGGGTGACGAAGGTGTGCGCTTTGTCTTCGTTGACAGGCCCGCCCGCGGTGCGGTGGCCGAAGCGGCCGGCCAGCTCGATCTGCCCATGCCACAAACCGGGGACTACGTGACCGAGCTCAATCTTGCCGCCCGTGCCTGGGTGGGCGACTGGGCACGGCGGATCGAGCGGGGCGCGTTGCTGCTCGTCGATTACGGTTACCCGCGTGCGGAGTATTACCTGCCTTCGCGCTCGGCCGGCACGCTGTTGTGTTATTACCGCCATCGCGCCCACGGCGATCCGTTTGCGTGGCCAGGATTGAACGACATTACCGCCTTTGTCGACTTTACCGCGGTAGCCGAGGCTGCGTTCGATGCCGGGCTGGACGTACTCGGCTATACCAGCCAGGCTTCATTTTTGTTCAACTGCGGCATCCTCGAATTGCTCGAGCGACGCGGCCCGCGAGAAGGCGCTGATTACATCCGTGCGGCGCGCGCGGTACAACGCCTGACCACGCCGCAGGAGATGGGTGAGTTGTTCAAGGTGCTGGCGCTGGGCCGGGGCATGCCGTCCCCGCTGCGTGGGTTTGCCCGCGGCGACCGCCTGCACGCTCTGTAGCCCCGGGGCAGGGTCATGCTCCGTGCTGGTCACCCCGATCCAGCCAGTCGGCAATCAGGTCGGCGGCATCGCGCCACCCGGATTCGAGCATGATGCCGTGCCCCATGCCGGGCAGAATGTGGGCCTCGGTGCCGTAGGTCTGGGCGGTCATGCGAACCTGCGAGGGCGGAATCAGGTGGTCGTGCTCGGCCCCGATCACGAGCAGGGGCGGAACCTTCATGCGACTGGGATGGGGAAGGTTGAACAGTGTCATGTCCCAGATCGCGCGATGCGATTCGGGCTGACAGCGATGGTAATAGCGCATCAGCAACTCGGCGTCGATGGGCTGGTGAAACAGGGCTTCGCGCAGGCTCTCCGGGTGCGGCTGACCGCCGCCCAGAATCCGGTTGAGGTCGCTCAGCAGATTGGGGCGGGACATCATCAGGCCGATGGCCGAACTCATCAAGCCCTGCGGCGGTACCGAGCACATCAGCACTGCAGCGGGTACGGTCGCCCGTTCGAGGTACTTCTGCACCACCATCCCGCCCATCGAATGGCCCAGCAGTATGGGTGGCGCCGGCAGTTTGTCGATGACTTCGGCGACGTCGTCGACATAGTCCGCCAGCGAGTAGCCGTCGAGATAGCCGCCCCGCCGGCTCGCGCCATGCCCCGAGAGGGAGAGCGCGTAACAGGCATGGCCACGCGCGGCGAAGTGTGGCAGGAAATGTTCGTCCCAGCACCAGGCCGCGGTGTAGGCGCCGTGTACGAACAGCAGAGGGGTTTCCCGCACCGGAGCGCGCGGCGGGGTACGAACGATGACTTCAAGGTCGCCAAAACGTGAGCGGTTCATGGTGCAACCTCGTCGTGTCGTCGCAAGGGGGGATTGGCGTAGACGACGCTCGTCAGGTGGACGGGGCGGCTCGGCTGTTGCTGGGTGATCATGGGTACTTGCTCTCCCGGTTCGCGGTGGTTACGCTGTTCTTGTTGCTGGGTGCGCATGGCGCGGAGGAAAAGGTGCTGAAATGGGTCGTGGTGATCGTGGTTCTGGTGCTTGTTACGGGGCTGTTTCGGCCTGCACTGTCGCGTACGCTGCGCCTCGGGCGTCTGCCCGGTGATCTGCATTTCACGTTTCGCGGCCGCCCCTACTATTTTCCGTTTGCCAGCACGGTGTTGCTGTCCTTGATCGCATGGGTTATTTTGCGCCTGGTCTGATCGTGTTTCCGTATCACACGTCACGCCGGGTCCGGATTCCCGAGCGCTGAGGCATGTGCCGCCGCGCTTCGGCTGGCGTGTTTGACCGCGCTGACCCGCGCGGCGTGAATCCGCTCCGGAATCTGCTTGCGATCGGCGCATTCGCGCGCGATCGACGCCGCGTCGATCGCCTGCGCCGCGGCCAGCGCAGCGCGCCAGAATCCGGCGACGGGGTATGCGGCGTCATGCATGCCGCCGCGCCCGCGCAGGTCGCAGGCCGCGGCCTCGAGCAAATGTTCGAAGCGGCGCGGACGCCGAAACGCGTCGCAGCGTTCGAGCACCTTGACGACGGTGGCCGGGCGGAGTTGTTCGCCACGGTGCAGGGTTACGTGTTCGCGCGCGAAAAGCTCGGCCAGATCGCGGCAATCGTTGGGTGCCTTGAGCCGTGCGCTGACCGCTCGCGCATGGCGTGCGCTGCTGGCCTCGTGTCCGTGGTGGGCCGGCAGGACTTCCGGAGCTGTGTCGCCCTTGCCAAGGTCGTGCAGCAGACAGGCCCAGCGCACCGCCAACTCATGCTCCGCGCGCGCGGCAGCATCGATCACGAGCAGCACATGGGTGCCGGTATCGACCTCCGGATGGTGTCGTTCAGGCTGAGGTACGCCAAACAGACGGTCGAGTTCCGGCAACAGCCGGGCGAGCGCGCCGCAGGCGCGCAACACCTCGATCATGCGCGAGGGGCGGTCCTCCATCAGTCCGCGGGCGAATTCCTGCCAGACGCGTTCGGGGACCAGATGGTCGACTTCGCCGTTGTCCACCATGGTGCGCATCAACGCCAGTGTCTCAGGCGCGACAGCGAAGTCGTGCAGGCGTGCGGCGAAGCGTGCGACACGCAGAATGCGTACCGGATCTTCGGTAAATGCGGGGCTGACATGGCGGAACAGCCGTGCCTCGAGATCGCGCAATCCGCCATATGGGTCGATGAGCTCGCCATCGGTGGTGCGCGCCATGGCGTTGATGGTGAGATCGCGCCGCAGCAGGTCCTGTTCGAGCGTGACGTCGGCGGCGGCGTGGAAGGCAAAGCCGGCGTAGCCGCGGCCGGTCTTGCGCTCGGTGCGGGCCAGTGCGTATTCCTCTCCGGTTCGCGGGTGCAGGAACACCGGGAAGTCCTTGCCCACCGGCTTGAAACCGTCCGCAAGCATCTCTTCCGGGCTGGCTCCGACGACGACCCAGTCGTGATCCTTGACCGGGAGCCCGAGCAGGGCGTCACGCACGGCGCCGCCGACCATGTAGCACTGCATCAGTCGAGTCCGCGTCGTGCCCGCGTGCGGCTGGGATAGTAGCCAGCGCGCAGGCGTGCGTTGCCGATGTAGGCCGGGGCGATGGCCTCGAGCGCGGTGGGCTCCATGCCGAATGGCAAGGGCGCGCCGGTGGCGATGTTGTCCGCCTTCATCGAGCGTACGTTGTCGCGGCTCATCAGTGGTTGCGGGGCGAGTTCCATCAGCCGTGCCTGCAGCATCGCGATGCCCTCTGGCAGCGGAATGATCAGACGGTGCTTGCCGAGCAGGGTGGCGACGTAGGCGACCAGCTCGCGCAATGAATAGATGGTCGGGCCGGCCACTTCGTGAATCTGTTCCACGGTTTCGGGATGGGTGAGGCAATGCATCACCACGCGCGCGACGTCGTCGACGAAAACCGGCTGAAAGCGTGCGTCGGCGCCGGCCAGCGGCAGCACTGGGAAGACGCGTGCGAGACCCGCGAACAGATTGAGGAAACTGTCGTCCGGACCGAAGATCACCGACGGCCGCAGAATCGTCCACGCCGGGCCTTCACTGGCGCGAATCGCCGCCTCTCCGGCGGCCTTGGAGCGTTGGTACTCGGATGGACCGTTGGCGTCGGCGCCAAGTGCGCTGATGTGGATGAGGCGCGGGACACCGGCCTGCGCGCACGCGCTGGCGATGCGCGCGGGCAGTTCGACGTGGGCGCGCGCGAAGTCCGGGCCGTAGGGGGTGCCGGGGCGCGAATGCAGTACGCCGACGAGGTTGATCACCGCGTCGGCGCCGTCGCACAGGCGGGTCAGCGTGGCCGGGTCGTGTACGTCGGCCTCGACCACCTCCGCGGTGGGCAGCACCAGCAGATGCGCGGCGCGGCTGCGGTGACGGGTGGGAATGCAGATCTCGACGCCAGCCGCGCTCAGATGATTGGCGATGGCCTTGCCGACGAAACCTGATCCGCCGATGAGAACGATGCGTTTGAGATTCATTGCGGAGCAACTCCGGTAGGGAACGAAGAGAGGGCGGCAATCAAGTGCTGCGCGGCGATCGTGGTACGGGACCCGAGTGGCTCCGGTCGAGCTGCGTCGGGCGCGATCGGAACTGTCTCGAGTCCGACAACGTCCTACCCGCCGGGGGCGGGGCTGATCGGCGACAGCCACTGTTTGAGCGACTGTGGTCGATTCTCGAACAGTGCGGCATAGACGACTGCGTTGGCGAGGACCTTCTTGACATAGTCACGGGTTTCGTCGAACGGAATGGTCTCGATGTAAATCGCGGCCTCGATCGGGCGCTGGTCGCGCCAGCGTCGGGCACGTCCCGGACCGGCATTGTAACCGGCCGAGGCGAGCACCGGATGATTGTCGAGCTCGCCGAGAATGATGCGCATGTAGCTGGTGCCGAGCAGGACGTTGGTGTCGGGGTCGTTGAGCATGCGCTGCTGATAACCGCGCAGGCCGATGCGTTCGGCGACCCACTTGCCGGTGGCGGGCATGACCTGCATCAGACCCTGGGCGCCGGCGCTGGAACGGGCGGGGACGATGAAGCGGCTTTCCTGGCGCATGATGCCGTATACCCAGGCCAGGTCCAGCCCCTGCTCGCGCACCTGCGGCTCGATGCGATCGCGGTAGGGTGCAATGAAGCGGATGCGGAAGTTCGCGTTCGGGTCGGCCAGTTCGGCGGTGTTGATTGCGCGGTCGTACAGATCGTGCTCGAGGGCGAGCTGGGCCGCTGCAAGCAGAAACGCCTGGTCGCGCCCGCGTACCGCGCGAAACCATTCACGCACGGCTTCGACGTTGAGCCCGATGCGATAGAAGGCGAGGGCCGCGGCAATGCCGGGGTCGGCCAGCACGCGAGCGCGATCCTCGGCACGTACAGGAGAGTCGGCCGGTGGCGGCAGGAACAGGTTGCCGAGCCGCTCGGCGGCGAGCAGTCCATAGAAGTCGGTCTGACCCGCGAGACGCACGAAGATGGCGCGGGCCTCGTCGGCATGCCCGGCTTCGGCACGGGCGCGCGCATACCAGTATTGCCATTCGGGCAGCTGGCGTTCGTCGTCGTCGAGGGCCTCGATCGCGTGCGTCACCTGCCGCCAGTTCTCGTTGCGCAACGCCGCGCGCACGCGCCAGGCGCGCTGTGCCGGGGTCATTGCCGCGTCGCCCGCGGCACGATACCAGTCATCGGCCTGTGGCAGACGTGACAGCGCGCCGTGATGGCCGAGCACGGTGTGGGCGTATGCGCGTTCTTCATGCGACAGACGATCGTTGATGCGAATCAGCCGTACATGGGCGGCGAGGGCGTCCTGGCGGGCAAGGCGGGTCAGCGCCGCCAGCGCGAGTTCACGTCCGGGGCGGGTGACCGCGAAATTGGGGGGCAGGCGATCGAGGTATTGCGCGGGCGAACCCGTGACCTGGTCGATGTCGCGGGAGCTTGGACGTTGCGCTGCGGGCAGCCAGCCTGCCGTGATCTTTGCCCGCTCAGGGCTGCGGCTGTCGATCTGGCGCTGGAACCGCCACCACAGCAGATCCTCGCTGATCCGACCCGCCGCCGCGCCAGCCTGGAACAGCGGTTCGCAGGCTTCATGGCTGTCCACCAGCGTGGTCCATTGGCTGGAAACGTCCTCGAAAACGGTGGGGTCGCCGATCTGATGGCGCGCCCGCCAGGCCAGGCAGCGCAACTCGGCCGAGGGGTTCTCGTGCTCGGCGAAGACGCGCAGAAAGCCGTGCCCATCGTTGTCCTCGGAAAGTCGCTTCAGCCAGTATTCACGCAAGCGATGCCCCGCGACGCTGTTCTCGTGCCGCGCAATGTAGTCGGCGATTTCCTCGTGAGGCGGTTGCGCCGGTCGGTGCAGGATGTTGACCAGCAGCCAGTAGCGAACGTAGTGGTCGAGCGGGTGGCTGGGGTCCGATCGCGCCGCGAGCTGTTCGAGGCGGTTGCGGTCTCCCGTGCGCAAGGCTTCCCGGGCCGCAATGATGCGCTCGTCGCCGGGGTGCGCCTGGGCTGCGGCGACGCTACCGAGCGCATGAAGGCCGAGCGTGGCGGCGAGGGCAACCAGCAGATTCTTGAACATTTTGTCACTGACTCCCGAATGGTCGATACTGTCGCCGGGATGAGCTCATGCCGCGGCGACGATGCCGTGCAAACCGTAGATGTGATGACTCGAACGGCACCGAAAGACGATATCTTAATCTGTCGCGCTGCAATGCGACATCAGGCGATTGCGCGCCGCGAGGCGCTCCGGCAGGAGGAGCGCGCACGCCGTGTGGCCGCGATCGAGGCTCATCTTGAAACGCTGCTTGAGTTACTGTCGCCCCGGATTCTGGGCTTTTGCTGGCCGTACCGCGGTGAGCCCGATTTGCGTGATCTGGTGGGGCGCTGGCTGGATGGCGATGACCGGCGTCTGGCTGCCCTCCCGGTGGTGCTGGGCAAGGGGCAGCCGCTGGTGTTCCGGCGTTGGGCTCCCGGCACGCCGATGGAGCTCGATCCCCACGGGATTGCGCAGCCGCGAAACAGTGCTCCGGTGTTGCCCGACGTGGTGCTGGTGCCGTTGAACGCCTTCGACGCCGCAGGCTATCGCATCGGTTACGGCGGCGGGTACTTCGATCGTACCCTGGCCGTGCTCGATACGGTCGCGGTTGGTGTGGGGTTCGAGCTTGGTCGCGCGGACAGCGTGTTTCCCCAGACCCACGACCGCCCCATGCACTGGCTGGTGACCGAGGCCGGGAGCGTCCGCACGGCGTCCGGCGTCGATGCGCCCCCCGCTCAGGAAAGAAACATCCGGTAGGCCGGATTGAGCGTTTCGTCGGCGTACTGGTAGCCGAGGCGGTCGAGAAAGTCCTGAAATGCGATCCGGTCATCCGGTGGCACCTGCATGCCGACCAGTACGCGACCGAAATCGGCGCCATGATTGCGGTAATGGAACAGGCTGATGTTCCAGTCCGAGCGCAGGTTCGACAGAAAATTCATCAGTGCCCCGGGGCGCTCGGGAAAGACGAAGCGATACAGCAGCTCGTTGTGCACCTGCGGTGCACGGCCTCCGACCATGTAGCGGATATGAGTCTTCGCCATCTCGTCGTCGGTCAGATCGATTGCCGGGAGCTCATGGTGGGCGAGCATCTCGATCAGCCTCGAGACCTCACCCCGGTTATGTACCGTGACGCCAACGAAGATGTGGGCGCGTTCGGCGTCGGCATAGCGGTAGTTGAACTCGGTGATGTTGCGACTGCCGAGGGCGGCGCAGAACTTCTTGAACGATCCGGGTTTTTCGGGGATGGTCACGGCCAGTACGGCTTCGCGCTGCTCACCGAGTTCGGCACGTTCGGCCACGAAGCGCAGGCGGTCGAAGTTCATGTTGGCGCCCGAGGCGACCGCGACGATGCTCTGGTCGTGCAGCTTGTTGCGCATCAGGTATTCCTTGGCGCCGGCCACCGCCAGCGCCCCCGCGGGTTCGAGAATCGAGCGGGTGTCTTCGAATACGTCCTTGATCGCGGCACAGATCGCATCGTTGTCGACTACGATCATCTCGTCCACGTATTGCTGGCACAGGCGGAAGGTTTCGTCGCCGACCTGTTTGACGGCCGCGCCGTCGGCGAACAGACCGACCTGGTCGAGTTCGATGCGCCGTCCCGCGGCGAGTGAGCGGGTCATCGCCTCCGCATCGACCGCCTCGACGCCGATGATGCGTGTCTCCGGGCGTAACCGTTTGACGTAGGCGGCGACACCGGCGATCAGTCCGCCTCCGCCAACGCAGCAGAAGATGGCATGAATGGGCTTGGGGTGAGCACGGAGAATTTCCATGCCGATGGTGCCCTGGCCCGCGATCACGTCGGGGTCGTCGAAGGGATGGACAAAGGTCAGGCGCTGGGTCTTCTCGAGTTCCTTGGCATGGGTGTAGGCGTCGGAAAAGGAGTCACCGGCAAGCACGACCTCGCCACCGCGTGCCCGCACGGCATCGACCTTGATCTGCGGGGTCGATTGCGGCATCACGATCACCGCGCGCACGCCCATGCGGTGCGCGGACAGAGCCACGCCTTGCGCGTGATTGCCTGCCGAGGCACAGATCACACCGCGCTCGAGCGCATGCTGCGGCAGCTTTGCCATCTTGTTGTAGGCGCCGCGAATCTTGAAACTGAACACGGGCTGCATGTCTTCGCGCTTGAGGAAAATCCGGTTGTGGGTGCGCGCGGAAAGGTTGGTGGCCAGATCGAGTGGCGTTTCCTCGGCGACGTCATAGACGTTGGCATTGAGGATGCGTTCGAGGTAGTCCGGTGCTGCTGTGCTCATGATGAAGTGCTGCCAGAACGGAAGACAAGAGGGGGAGCGTAGCAGTGTCGCCCCGTGCGTTGCAAGAAAAAGGCCGCAACAGGTGGGGAAAGAGGCGAATCAGTTGCCGCGCTGCTTGGAGAAGGCCGCGTCGATCGCGTTCTGTTGGCGATCGATGAATTCCTGGGTGGAGTCGACACCGCGAAGCTGCAGGATGGTTGAGCGCACCGCAGCCTCGAGCAGTACCGCGAGATTGCGGCCAGCGGCCACGGGGAGAATCGTGCGTGGGATGGACACGCCGAGGATTTCCTGGGTTTCGCGATGAATCGGCAGCCGCGACGGGTCATCCTGTCCGGGTATCCTGCGTTGCAGATAGACGACCAGACGCAGTCGCATTTTGCGCCGGCAGGCGGTCTCGCCGAAGATGGTGCGGATATTGAGTACCCCCAGGCCCCGCACTTCGATGTAATCCTGCAGCAGTTCGGGGCAGCGGCCCTCGAGCACGGTGGGGGCGATGCGCGAGAACTCGACGACATCATCGGCGACCAGCCCGTGACCACGTGAGATCAGCTCGAGCGCGAGCTCGGACTTGCCGGCGCCGGAATCTCCGGTAATGAACACCCCCAGCCCGAGTACGTCCATGAACACGCCGTGCAGCGAAACCTTCTCGGCAAGCTGGCGCGACAGATAGAGGCGGAACTGGTCGATCACACTGGCCGAGGCCAGCGGCGTGGTCAGCAGCGCCACATCGGTGGCCTCGCAGATGGAGCGCACCATGCCCGGTACTTCACAGCCATCGGCGACGATGATCGCGGGTGGGCGGGCGGAGAAGATCTCGTGCAGATGATGGGCGATCTTCTCGCGCGACTGACGACGCGCCCAGGTCATCTCGGCGACGCCGATGACTTGCAGGCGTTCGGGGTGAATCAGATTGAGGTGGCCGACCAGGTCCGCTGGCCAGATCCGTTCCTCTACCACCGCGATGCCGCGGTCGAGCCGACCGCAGACGTGGGTCAGTTGCAGCTGCGCACGCTGGCTTTCAAACAGCTGCGCGACGCTGGTCTGTCGCATGCGGCCCCCAGGAGGCGAACAGCGTGTGCAGTGATTCGGCGTCGGGTGCACTGGCGACGCGTTCGCGAAAGCCACTGTCACTGAACATCTGCGCGAGCTCGGAAAGCAGTTGCAGGTGCTGCTCGTTGGCCTGTTCGGGCACGAGCAGTACGAAAAGCATGTTGACTGGGCGGCCATCGGGGGCGTCGAACTGCACCGGAGTGGTCAACCGGAAGAACGCGCCGGCGGCGTGCTCCAGCCCCTTGATGCGTCCGTGGGGGATGGCGATGCCCTGGCCGAGGCCGGTGGACCCCAGGCGTTCGCGCGAGAACAGGCTGTCGAATACGTCGCCGCGGGCGATACCCTGATTGTTCTCGAACAGCAGTCCGGCCTGTTCGAAAACACGTTTCTTACTGCTGGCGTCGAGATCGACGACGACATTCGAAACCGGGAGAAGGTCGGCTATCAGACTCATGATGCGGCTACCTGCGCCTTGTCGTAATGGCTCCGTGTGAGGGCGGGAAAACTCTGAACGGGGCTGAGTGGTCAAAGGGTGCGCCATGCACCGCGGACCCGCGATTATAAGCGCACCCTCGTAACAGGGGGTAAGCAATCCGTCACGAAACGGATGTGCCGACGGATTGGATCAGACTTCGTCGGGAACCTGATGATGCTTGATCGCGTCGTGACCGTGGTTCTGGTTCTTTTGCTTGTACTTGAGGACCTGGCGGTCGAGCTTGTCGGTCATGCTGTCGATCGCCGCGTACATGTCTGCGTCCTCGCTCTCGACGAAGATGTCCTTGCCACGTACGTGAAGTGTGACCTCCGCCTTCTGTGCGAGTTTCTCCACCGAAAGAATCACGCTGATGCTGGTGACGTTGTCGAAATGACGAATCACCCGGTCGAGCTTGGTCGTGACGTATTCACGGATGGCCGGAGTGACTTCGACGTGATGTCCGGTGATGTTGAGATTCATGATTACTCCTTGGTTTCAGATCGTCTTGCGCTGGCTGACCGGCGGGATATTGAGGGACTCCCGGTACTTGGCGATCGTGCGTCGTGCCACCACGATACCCTGCTGGCCCAATAGTTCGGCAATCCTCGAGTCGGACAAGGGCTTTTTCTTGTCCTCGGCCTCGATCAACTGACGAATCAGCGCGCGAATTGCCGTGGATGAGGCCGCGCCACCGGTGTCGGTGGCGACGTGACTGCCGAAAAAATACTTGAGTTCGAACACGCCGCGCGGCGTGGCCATGAACTTCTGTGTCGTGACCCTCGAAATGGTGGATTCGTGGAGCTCGAGTTGTTCCGCGATCTCCCGCAATGTCAGCGGGCGCATCGCCACGTCTCCATATTCGAAGAACTGGCGCTGTTGGTCAACAATTGCCTGGGAGACCCGCAGAATCGTGTCGAAGCGCTGTTGCACGTTCTTGATCAGCCAGCGCGCCTCCTGCAACTGACTGGTCAGCGCTCCACCCGAGCCGCGATTCTGCTGCAGGATGCTGGCGTAGAGGGCGTTGACGCGCAAACGTGGCATGGCTTCCGCATTGAGGCTGGCCACCCAGTGCCCCCGAATCTTGCGTACCACCACGTCGGGAAGGACGTAACGGGTTTCCTGGGACGAGTAGCGCGAGCCCGGATGCGGATCCAGGCTGCAGATCAGCGCGTGGGCGGCGCGCAGTTCATCGTCGTTGCAACCGAGCAGACGCTTCAGACGGGCGAAGTTGCGTTCGGCCAGCAGCTCCAGGTGCTGGGTGGCGATGGCGTGGGCATAGTCCCGGATGGCGTCGTGTGGCCGGGTGCGCAGCTGCAGCGCGAGGCATTCCTGCGGGCTGCGCGCGCCGATGCCGGCGGGTTCGAGGCTCTGGACCTGGTGCAGCGCAATGGTGAGATCGTCCATGTCCACCTCGAGTTCGACCGGAAGCAGTGCGAGCAACTCCTCGAGATCCTGGTTGAGATAGCCGTCATCATCGAGCGCCTCGATGATGAAGCGGGCCAGCGCGCGATCGCGGTCGGACAGTGGAGAAAGGCTGATCTGCTGGTTGAGGTGGTCGCGCAGACTGGTTTCGGCGGCCTGGATGTCCTGGTAATCGCCATCGTCGTCGTCGCGACTGGAGGTGCCGTTGCCGGCCCCAGAGGTCGGCCAGTCGGCAGCCTGCTCGTATTCTGTGGGTTCGGGCGTGCTCTCTTGCGGCGATGATTCGTTGGTGCTGCCGTCGCGGTCGTTGCTGTTTGCCCCGTCGGTGCTGCTGGTGCCCGGCGGGGGGGCGGCATACTCCTGGTCGTCGCCGTCGGCGCGCTCGAGCATCGGGTTCTCGAGCAGGAAGCGTTCGATTTCCTGATTGAGTTCCAGGGTTGACAACTGCAGCAGCTTGATCGATTGCTGCAGTTGCGGGGTCAGCGTGAGGTGCTGGGAGAGCTTGAGCTGGAGCGTAGGTTTCATGATGCGTGTGCCGGGTCCAGGTCAGAGCCTGAAGTGCTCGCCCAGGTAGACCTGGCGAACCTGTTCGTTGTCGATGATTTCCGTGGGCTGGCCGCTGGCCAGCACGCGTCCGTCACTGATGATGGTTGCCCGGTCGCAGATGCCCAGGGTCTCGCGTACGTTGTGGTCGGTGATCAGCACGCCGATGCCGCGCTCCTTGAGAAAACGGATGATCTTCTGGATGTCGAGCACGGCGATGGGGTCGACCCCGGCGAACGGTTCGTCGAGCAGGATCAGGCGTGGGTTGGTGGCCAGCGCGCGGGCGATCTCGCAGCGGCGACGTTCGCCGCCGGACAGCGAAATCGATGCGTTGTCGCGCAGATGGGCGATGCCCAGCTCTTCGAGCAGGGTATTCAGCCGTGTCTCCAGCGACTCCCGGTCCAGGCCCTGTAGTTCGAGAACCGCACGCACGTTGTCGGCCACGCTCAGCTTGCGGAACACGCTCATCTCCTGGGGCAGGTATGAAAGCCCCAGGCGCGCGCGCTTGTGCACCGGCAGGTGGGTCAACTCCGCATCGTCGAGAAAGATGGTGCCGCCGTCGCTGCGCACCAACCCGACTATCATGTAGAAACAGGTGGTCTTGCCCGCGCCGTTGGGGCCGAGCAAGCCGACCACCTCACCACTGCCGACCTCGAAGCCGACGTCGTGTACCACGGTGCGTGCCTTGTAGCGCTTGTGCAGCGCGTCCACTTTAAGCAGACTCATCGCCGCGCTCCCGCAACAACTTGCGAATGATTTCGGAAGAGAATCCCCTGCCTTGCAGAAAGCGCGCCTGCCGCGCCCATTCGCGCGTATCCTCCGCGGGCTGTCCGAAGCGGACACGCCACACGGCACGGGCGCGTTCGAGTTCGTCCTCGGTGCATTCCGCGTCGAGCGCGGCCGAGATGGTCTCGTTGCTGACCCCACGCTGGGCGAGGTCGTGCCGCAGCCGGGCGCGCCCAAAGCGCTGGGCCTTGGTGCGAATCCAGGCATGGGCAAAGCGATCGTCGGAGAGCAGCCCCAGCTCGATCATGCGTTCGAGTACGGATTCGATCTCTTCCGGAGAGCCGTGCGGCGCGAGCTTGCGCCCGAGCTCCGCCCGCGAATGGTCGCGCCGCGCCAGCAGGCGGATCGCCCGCTCGGAAAGACTGGCCTGAGCCATCGTGCGGCAATCAGCTCTCGCTGGCGGCTTCGGCCGGTTCGGCGGCGTCGGCCGGTGCCATTGCCTTGAGGCCGACCGCAGCGCGCACCTTGTTTTCGATCTCGCGCGCGAGCACCGGATTCTTGCGCAGGAACTCGCGTACATTGTCCTTGCCCTGGCCGATCTTGTCGCCATTGTAGGCATACCAGGAGCCTGACTTGTCCACGATCTTGTGCTGCACGCCGAGGTCGATGATCTCGCCCTCGCGGGAGATGCCCTCGCCGTAGAGAATGTCGAAGATTGCCTCTCTGAACGGTGGCGAAACCTTGTTCTTGACCACCTTGCAGCGGGTTTCGGAGCCGACCACCTCGTCGCCCTTCTTGATCGCGCCGATGCGCCGGATGTCGAGGCGTACGGAAGAGTAGAACTTGAGCGCATTGCCGCCGGTGGTGGTCTCGGGGCTGCCGAACATCACGCCGATCTTCATGCGAATCTGGTTGATGAAGATGACCAGCGTGTTGGTGCGCTTGATGTTGGCGGTCAGCTTGCGCAGCGCCTGGCTCATCAGGCGTGCCTGCAGGCCGGGCAGCTGGTCACCCATCTCCCCTTCGATCTCGGCCTTCGGCGTGAGCGCCGCGACCGAGTCGACGACGACGATGTCCACGCCGCCCGAACGCACCAGCATGTCGGCAATCTCGAGCGCCTGCTCACCGGTGTCCGGCTGGGAGATCAGCAGATCCTGAATATTGACCCCGAGCTTCTCGGCGTAGCTGACGTCGAGTGCGTGTTCGGCATCGACAAAGGCTGCCGTGCCGCCGAGCTTCTGCATCTCGGCAATCACCTGCAGTGTGAGCGTGGTCTTGCCGGAGGATTCGGGGCCGTAGATCTCGACCACCCGGCCGCGCGGCAGACCACCCAGGCCGAGAGCGATGTCGAGCCCGAGCGAGCCGGTGGAGACGGTCTGGATGTCCTTTTCGACGTTGCCGTCGCCCATGCGCATGATTGAGCCCTTGCCGAACTGTTTCTCGATCTGGGAGAGCGCTGCAGCGAGGGCCTTGGCCTTGTTGTCGTCCATGTCGTGTCCTTGAAAAACAATGTCGAATTATGGCACAGAGTTTGCATGGATGCAGTGTCCGGTGCCGTGGGGTTTCAGTCCTGTTGTTCGGCGTCGATGCGTGCGATCAACCCATCGATGGCATGTAGTGTCGCTTCAAGACGAATGGCTTCGCGGTCGCCTTCGAACACCCAGGTTTCGGTCGTCGCCTGCGAGCCGCACAGTGCCCAGGCGAAACATACGGTGCCGACCGGTTTGGCGGGCGTGCCGCCACCCGGTCCGGCGATGCCGGAGACGGCGACGGCGACGTCGGCGTGGCTGTGCAGGAGGGCGCCGGTGACCATTTCCGCTACGGTCTGCTCACTGACCGCGCCATGGGCGGCGAGCGTCGCCGGGGCTACGTCGAGCATGTCCTGCTTGGCCTGATTGGAGTAGGTGACGAAGCCGCGATCGAACCATTCGGAACTGCCCGCGGTTGCGGTGATGGTCTCAGCGATCCAGCCGCCCGTGCAGGATTCGGCGGTGGCGAGCATCCAGCCCTTGCGCGCGAGGGCGCGGCCGATGGCTTCCGAGCGCTGCTTCAGGGCATTGTCCATGAGAACTCTCCGGCGAGTCGAACGAGGATGGCAAGTATCAGAATCGCGTAGCCGGCGGCGAGCAGATCGTCGAACATGACGCCGAATCCGCCTTTGAGATGACGGTCGGCCCAGCGAATCGGGGGGGGCTTGAGGATGTCGAAGACCCGGAACAAGGCGACCGCGACAGCTTGCCAGAACAGCGTTGCCGGGGCGAAGAACAGCACCAGCCAGATCGCCACGATCTCGTCCCATACGATGGCGCCGTGATCGGGAACTCCAAGGGCCTTGCCCGTCCGGTCGCAGACGAAGACGCCCGCCACGAAGAAGAATGCGAGCAGGGCGAGAAAGGTGGCGTCGCCGAGCGGCACGCTGATCAGTGGGAACAGCGCCCAGCCCGCCAGCGTACCAAAGGTGCCGGGCGCGCGCGGAGCCAGCCCCGAACCAAAGCCCAGGGCGATGAAGTGGGTCGGGTGCGCGATGAGGAAGCGGGCGTCGGGTCGCATGTCAGTCGAAGTGGTCATAGCCCGAGCGGGCGAGGTGCGACAGCTTGCCGTCGGCGTCGCGCAAGCGCAATACCCCCGGCTGGTCGTCGATGGAGCCGATGCGTGTGAGCGGCAGGGCGTGCGCGGCGGACAGTGCTTCGATGGCCGCGCGTCGCGAGACGGGGGCGGTGAACAGCAACTCGTAGTCGTCGCCGCCGCCGAGCAGCGCGTCGCACGCGCGTTGCGGCGATGCACCACATGCGATGAGGGTCGCCAGTGGCAGCGCGGGGGCGTCGATGATCGCGCCGCAGCGGGATTGTTCGAGAATGTGGCTGAGGTCGCCAAGCACGCCGTCCGAGACGTCGAGCATGGCGCTGGCTACGTCGCGCAAGTCCTGCCCCAGCGCGATCCGTGGCACGGGGCGGTGCAGGGCGGCGAGACAGGCGTCGCGCCCGCCCTCGCCAAGGGTGATCTCGCCGCGCAGGTGCGCGAGCCCCAGCGCGGCACGGCCGGGGGTGCCGCTGACCCACAGTTCGTCGCCCGGCCTGGCGCCGGCGCGGGTGACCGCCCGCCCGCGTTCGACCTCGCCGAAGACCGTCATGCACAGTGTGCGCGGGCCGCGAGTGGTGTCGCCGCCGACGAGGTCTACACGGTACGCGTCGGCGCAGGCGCGCAAGCCTCGCGCAAAGCCGGCGATCCACGTTTCGTCAGCGTCGGGCAGGGCAAGCGCGAGCACTGCCCAACGCGGTTCGGCGGCCATTGCGGCGAGGTCGGACAGATTCACCGCGAGGGCCTTCCAGCCCAGTTCCTCCGGGTCGGTGTCGGCGAAGAAGTGCGTCCCCTCGACCAGCATGTCGGTCGAGATCACGAGCTGCCGGTCTCGCCCCACGGATACCAGCGCAGCATCGTCGCCACCGGCCAGATCGGTATGCCGGGTGGGGAGGCGGAAGTGCGCGCGAATCAGTTCGAACTCGGTAGGCATGCGAAATCGATCACGGGGTCTATCGTGAAGTGTGGGCGGGCGGACAGGGTACTCCCGGCGGGGCGGGGTTGCCAACGTCTCGATGGGACGAAGGTGTGTGCCACCCGGACGAAACGGATTGAAATATTGGTACAAATTGATTTGTTATAATGAGGTCTTGTCGAATGCGCGAATCGATGCGCGAAACCGCGGGCTGGGCGACGGTGTGTTCGCTGCGGCAGTGACGGTGCCTTCGGGGGCCGAAATGCGGCAGGTGCTGTGCCGGCTCCGTCCGCCGCAATGGAGGACGAAATCGATGTGCGGAATCGCGGGAGAGCTCAGGTTCGACGGTGCGGAGCCGGATCTTTCGGCGCTGGAGCGAATGAACGCGCGACAACGGCGGCGCGGCCCGGATGGGGTGGGCGTGCATGCCCAGGGTGGCTACGCCTTCGGGCACCGCCGTCTGAAGATCATGGATTTGTCCGAATCGGCACAGCAGCCGATGTTCGATCCGGCGCTGGGACTGGGCATCGTGTTCAACGGCGCGGTCTACAACCATCCCGAGTTGCGGCGTGAGCTCGAGGCGATGGGGTACGCGTTTCATTCCCACGGCGATACCGAGGTGTTGCTCAAGGCCTATCACGCCTGGGGGGACGAGTTCGTGCATCGCCTCAATGGCATGTTCGCGTTCGCGATCTGGGAGCGCGACAGCGGCAAACTGCTGCTGGGGCGTGACCGGCTCGGCATCAAGCCTCTGTACTACGCGCCACTCGCGGGTGGTCTGCGTTTCGCGTCGTCGTTGCCAGCGCTGCTCGAGGCCGGTGGGGTCGATACCACGATCGATCCGGTGGCGCTCAATTTCTACCTGTCGTTCCATGCGGTGGTCCCGGCTCCGCACACGATATACGCCGGCGTGCGCAAGCTTGCTCCGGGAACGCTGATGCGCATCGAGGCGGACGGACGGCGCAGCGAGCGGACGTTCTGGTCGCTGGCGTACACGCACGACGCCGCGGACGCCAGCCGGGGTTTCAACGAATGGACCGAGATTCTGCTCGACGGCCTGCGCGCGGCGGTCAAGCGACGCCTGGTGGCCGACGTCCCGGTCGGAGCGCTGCTCTCCGGCGGGGTGGACTCCAGTCTCATCGTTGGCTTGATGGCCGAGGCCGGGGTCCGCGAACTGCGAACCTACAACGTCGGTTTCGAGGATGTCGGTGGCGAGAAGGGCAACGAGTTCGAGTATGCGGATATCGTCGCCCAGCGCTTCGGCACCATTCACGAGCGCATCTTCGTGCCTGAGTCCGAGTTGCTCGCGCGCCTGCCGGAGGCGGTCGAGGCGATGAGCGAGCCGATGGTGAGCCATGACTGCATCGGGTTCTATCTGCTGTCCGAGGCCGTGTCACGTCACAGCAAGGTGGTGCAAAGTGGTCAGGGGGCCGACGAAGTGTTCGGCGGCTATCACTGGTATCCCGCGCTCGACGGCAGTCATGGTCCGGTGGCGGACTACCTGGTGGCCTTTCGCGATCGTGATTTCGATGAGTACACCTCTGTCGTGTCTCCCGAGTGGCTGGCCGGAGATGAATCCGCTGCCTTTGTGGCCGAGCGTTTCAATGCCCCCGGAGCAGAGGATCCCGTGGACAAGGCCTTGCGGCTGGATACCACGGTGATGTTGGTGGACGATCCGGTCAAGCGGGTCGACAACATGACCATGGCTTTTGGCCTGGAGGCGCGGGTACCGTTTCTCGATCACGAGCTGGTCGAGCTGGCCGCGCGCATTCCGGCGCGTCACAAGCTGGCCCATGGCGGCAAGGGGGTGCTCAAGGAGGCCGCGCGCAAGGTCATTCCGGCGGCCGTCATCGATCGACCCAAGGGCTATTTCCCGGTCCCTGCGTTGAAGTACTTGCAGGGCTCGGTGCTGGAGCGGGTGCGCGACGCATTGCACAGCCGCGAGGCCCGTGAACGTGGCCTGTTCCGCAAGGACTACGTTGACCGACTGCTGGCCGATCCCGGGGCCCACATCACCCCGTTGCGCGGCTCCAAACTTTGGCAGCTGGGGTTGCTTGAATGGTGGCTGCAAACCCACGATGGGCGGGGCGCATGAAGCCGCGGACTCGGTCCAGGGTGCAGGGAGGCGAACCCGAGATGAGAAAGCAGCTCAGTCAGGCGCTGCGCGCGGGGCGCAAGCCGTCGTTGTTGCCCGCCGGACGGCCCGAGCGTGAGGCGATGCCGGACGAGGTGATCGTCGAATGCGGCTGGGGGCGGTGGCTGCCAGCGCAGACCTGGCGCGACCCCGCGCGGCTTGCGGCGGCTCTGCTCGACGAGCGCCGGCGCCAGCGTGACATCGCGTTCTACGTCGAGAAGCCGCAGGTCGTCGTCGCTGCGGCGCCGCAGCAGCTGTTCCTCGACCCGTCGGACGCATTTCGGCTGGAGTTGTCCAGTTATCGTACCGGGGTCGCGGCGCGACGGGGCTTCACCATTCGCCGCCTGCGCACGCGCAGTGATGTCGCGGCAATCAACATTCTCTACCGCACACGCAACATGGTGCCGGTCGATACGCTGCGGGTCTGGAAAGCCCGGGCGAGCCGCGTGATCACCTACGCCCTGGCCGAGGATCGCGGCAGCGGCGAGATCGTCGGGGTGGCGATGGGGCTGGATCATTTCGAGGCTTTTGCCGATCCACAACACGGATCCAGCCTGTGGGCGCTGGCGGTTTCGCCGCAGGCCACGCATCCGGGCATTGGCGAAGCGTTGGTGCGCTATCTCGCCGAGCACTACCTTGCGCGGGGCCGGGCGTGGATGGACGTGTCGGTGATGCATGACAACGCCCAGGCGATCGCGCTGTACGAGAAACTGGGTTTTCAGCGTATTCCGGTGTTCGCGGTCAAGCGTCGCAATGCAATCAACGAAAAGCTCTACGTGGGGCATGACGAGGCGGTCGAGGCGCTCAACCCCTATGCCCGCCTGCTGGTAGATGAAGCGCGTCGGCGTGGAATCCGGGTCGAGGTGGTCGATGCCGAAAACGGTTACTTCCGGTTGTCGCTGGGCGGGCGCTCGGTGGTCTGCCGTGAATCCCTCAGTGAGCTGACCTCGGCGATCGCGATGAGCCGCTGTCAGGACAAGCGCGTCACCCTGAAGCTGCTGGCGCGGGCCGGCATACAGGTTCCCGCGCAACTCGACGCCAGCCGCGAGGACGAGATCCCGGCGTTTCTGCAAGCACATGGCGCGGTGGTGGTCAAACCGGTCGAGGGCGAGCAGGGCAAGGGGATCAGCGTTGATCTGCGCGGCATCGGCGACGTCAAGGCGGCGATCGAACGCGCCCGTCACTACTGCGATCGCGTCGTCGTCGAGCAGTTCTGCAAGGGGCAGGATCTGCGTATCGTGGTCATCGACTACAAGGTGGTCGCTGCGGCGGTGCGCCGTCCACCGGTGGTCGTCGGCGACGGTCATTCCACCGTGAATGCCCTGATTCGCAAGCAAAGCCGTCGTCGGCAGGCCGCGACCGGCGGAGAGTCGAGCATTCCGCTCGATGACGAAACCACGCGCTGTGTGCAGGCGCAGGGGCGTGCGCTGGAGGAGGTGTTGCCAGCGGACGTCGAACTGGTGGTGCGCAACACGGCCAATCTGCACACCGGCGGCACCATACACGACGTCACCGACGAGTTGCACCCGGCCCTGCGCGAAGCCGCAGAGCGAGCCGCGCGCGAGTTGGACATCCCGGTCACCGGCCTCGATTTTCTGGTTCAGGCCGTTGACGCGCCGGACTATGTCGTCATCGAAGCCAACGAACGTCCGGGGCTCGCCAACCACGAACCACAGCCGACGGCGGAACGTTTCATCGATTTGCTGTTCCCCCATACAAGAGCAAACCCGTAACGGAAGAGACCATGATCCCAGCCATCCTGCCCGCCATCGATTACGACTATCTCGAGGAAACACTGCTGCAATTGCTTGCGATTCCCAGCCCGGTGGGGCTGACCGACGCCGCCGTGCGTTATGCGGCGGGCCGGCTGGAAGCGCTCGGTATTCCCTACGAGCTGACCCGGAGGGGGGCCATCCGTGCCACGCTACGCGGTCGTGAACGACAGCCGGCGCGGGCCATCGTGGCCCACCTCGACACCCTGGGTGGCATGGTGCGCAGCCTGAAGGACAACGGGCGGTTGGGCATTGCGCCCATCGGCCACTGGTCGGCACGCTTTGCGGAGGGCTCGCGGCTGACCATTTTCACCGAGGACGGCCATTTGCGCGGCACCTGTCTGCCGCTGAAGACGTCGGGTCACGCCTTTGGTGACGAGATCGATTCGCAGCCGGTCGGCTGGGATCACGTCGAAGTGCGTGTCGATGCGCCGGCGACGAGTCGCGCCGACCTCGAGGCTGCGGGCATTCATGTCGGAGACTGGATCGCCTTCGATCCACAGCCGGAGATCCAGCCCAACGGCTACATCAACTCGCGCTATCTCGACGACAAGGCGGCGGTGGCGGCGCTGCTCACCGCGTGCAAGGCGGTGCAGGACCACAAGTTGCCGCTGCCCGTTGAAGTCCATCCATTGCTGACGATCACCGAGGAGGTGGGCTCGGGCGCCTCCGCCGCGCTGCATGGTGAGATCGCCGAAATGGTCAGTCTCGACATCTCGATTGCCGCGCCCGGTCAGAACACGTCCGAGCACGCGGCGACGATCTGTGTGCAGGACATGTCGGGGCCGTTCGACTACCACCTCACCCACAAGCTGATCGGCCTGGCAAAGGAGCATGGCATCGCCCATCGGCGCGATGTGTTCAAATACTACCGCTCCGACTCCGCCGCAGCGGTCGAGGCGGGCAACGACATCCGCACGGCGCTGATCGGTTTTGGCGCCGATGCCTCGCACGCGCAGGAGCGCACTCACCGTGACGCGCTCGAGGCGCTGACGCGGCTGGTGATCGCCTACATGATGAGCGAGCCGGTGACGCCGCGCGACAGCAAGAGCATGGGGTCGCTCGACGGATTTACCGAGCAGTTGCGACCACAGGACATGGTCCTGCCGCCGTCGCCGCTGCCGGAACCGGGGGACTTTCTGGCGCAGGACGAACTGGAGGCCATGGGGCAGCAGGCGGGAGGCGGGCACGATCAGTTCTGATCCGGAAGTTCTGATCCGGAAAAGCAAAAAGCCCGACCTGTTAAAGTCGGGCTAAGTGCTTATTTCGCAATGGTAGGCCGTGCTGGGCTCGAACCAGCGACCAACGGATTAAAAGTCCGCTGCTCTACCAACTGAGCTAACGACCCATCCGCGAAAGACCGCTATTATATGGAGGCCACATTGTATGGTCAACACTTTCCGCGCTAATTTCCTTGCGCCGCAGGTGTGAGGCCGGTGCTCGGCGATGGTCCGGGGCGGTGATACGCCTGTCGCAGACCAAGGTCATGGCGTGCCGCCTGGATCAATACGGGTTCATCGATGCGTAGTTGTCGAAGCGGGTGCATTCACCGATGAAGGTCAGACGTACTGTTCCGGTCGGGCCGTTACGGTGCTTGCCGATGATCAGCTCCGCACTGCCCTTGTCGGGCGAGTCCGGGTTGTAGACCTCGTCGCGATAGATGAACATGATGATGTCGGCGTCCTGCTCAATGGCGCCCGATTCGCGCAGATCGGACATCACCGGACGCTTGTTGGGGCGCTGCTCCAGGCTTCGGTTGAGCTGTGACAGTGCAACGATCGGCACATGCAACTCCTTTGCCAGCGACTTCACCGATCGCGAGATCTCGGACAGCTCGGCTGCGCGGTTGTCGCTGTCGCGGGTGCCGGTCATCAGCTGCAGGTAGTCGATGACGATGAGGCCGAGCTTGCCGCACTGGCGTGCCAGGCGGCGCGCGCGCGCGCGCAGGTCGATCGGGTTGAGGCCGGGCGTTTCGTCGATGTACAACGGCGCGTCATAAAGCTTGCCCATCGCCATGGTCAGCCGCTGCCAGTCCTCGTCGCCGAGTCGTCCGGTGCGCAGCTTGCCTTGGTCGATTCGCCCCAGTGACGAGATGAAGCGCGTGGCCAGCTGCGTGCCCGGCATCTCCATCGAGAAGATCGCCACCGGCAGGCGGCAATCGACCGCGATATGTTCCGCCATGTTCAGGGCGAGGGTGGTCTTGCCCATGGCCGGACGTCCGGCCAGAATGATCATGTCGGACGGCTGCAGGCCCGAGGTCTTTTCGTCGAGATCCACCAGACCGGTCGGCACGCCAGTGACTTCGTTGGGATTGTCCCGGTCGTAGAGCTCCTGCACCCGATCCACCACCTGCTTGAGGATGGGCTGAATCGATACGAAACCGCTGGTGTTGCGCGCCCCGGCCTCGGCGATCTCGAACACCCGTGCTTCGGCCTGATCGAGTAGTTGCTTGGCGTCACGTCCCGAGGGGTTGAGTGCGTTGGCCGCGATCTCGTCGCCCACCGTGACCAGCTTGCGCAGAATCGCGCGCTCCCGCACGATCTCGGCGTAGCGTCGGATGTTTGCCGCGGACGGCGTACTGTTGGCGACCTCTGCCAGGTAGGCCAGCCCTCCGGCCTGTTCCGCTTCGTTGTGTTTCTCCAGGGATTCGAAAACGGTCACGACGTCGGCCGGTTTGCCCATGTCGATCAGACGTGCGATGTGCTGATAGATCCGACGGTGGTCATCGCGGTAGAAGTCGCTGTCCGAAACCAGGTCGGCGATGCGTTCCCAGGCCGCGTTGTCGAGCAGGATGCCCCCGATCAGAGACTGTTCCGCCTCGATCGAATGCGGTGGCAGGCGGATCGCCGAGACTTCCGCGTCGTACGGCGGGCGGTCGAAATTTCGGTTCGAAGAGGTGGTCATGAGCCTTGGCTTCCAGTGGTGCGAAGATTGTACTTGAGCACCGTGATCCGGCGGCCCGGAAAACCGGAAGGTCGACATGCGGCAGCCGGTTCCGGTGCATGAAACGGCTGGCGCCGTATCGGAACAAGCCCGAGACCGATCGGGCGATCGCGGCGCGATGGAAGCCTTCGGGTTGTCGGTTCGGGTGTGGCCCCGACACCAACGAAAAAGGGCTGCATTTCTGCAACCCTTTGATTTTTTTGGTGCTGCTGAGAGGAGTCGAACCTCCGACCTACTGATTACGAATCAGTTGCTCTACCAACTGAGCTACAGCAGCACTAAAGACCGCGCACTATACCTGAGCTCCGCGATTGCTTCAAGACTCCAGGGGGATCAAAGGCCGATTTTCGAGGCTGTGTCCGCGCGTATGCGAGACGCGCCTGCGCCGGTCCGGTTTGGGGGGTGTCAGACCTCCCGCATCATGCGCCAGTACTGGATCTTCATCGTGACTGCGGCGCCGGCGATGATGGCGAAGGTGGTCAGGATGGAGCCGATTGCGAGCGTCGAAAAGCCGGTGACGCCCTGGCCGATGGTACAGCCGAAAGCGGTAACGCCGCCGAACCCCATCAGAATGCCACCGATGATGTGGCGTACGAGGTCGTCAGTCTGGTGAAAACCTTCCAGGCGAAAACTGCGGGAAAACGTTGCGTAGGCCGCTGAACCGAAGATGACCCCCAGGGTGCCGGCGATGCCGAAGGTGACGATTCGGCTGGCGTCACTCCACAGCATCAGCAGTTCCAGCGTGTAGGCGATAGGGGCAATGAAGGTGAAGGATTCCGCGCGGCCGCTGTTGGTGCCGATGAAGGCCTCCTCCAGCGTACGGGGATGTTCCTCGACGTAACCGATGTGCGCGGTGAGATACCAGCCGGCGACGGAAAGTGCACCGATGGCGACGCCACCGAGCAGGGTGTCGCGGTTGCGCGCTTCGCGGCTGGCAAGGGCAAACAAAAGCAATGCTCCGGCGACGACTGCGGTAGCGATCAGCAGGGCGGTATCGCGGCTCATGCCGCCAAGACCGGCAAGGATCGCGGGAAGGTCCTGGCCGGTGGAAAGGTGTATGTCGACGCTGTCGATGTAGCTCACGCGCCAGACGCCGAACAGGCCACGCATGGTCATGTATGCAGATATGCCGAGAAAGGCGAAAACGACCAGTGACTTGAGGTTGCCGCCCCCGATGCGGATCAGGGTCTTGCTGCCGCAGCCCGACGCCAGCACCATACCGACGCCGAAGATCGCGCCACCGAGCAGATTGGACAGCCAGATCAGGCGGCTGCCGGTATAAAACGATTGCGATACGTCGAACAGCCCGGCCAGCTGCAGTCCCGTGGTGCCCACGATCGCCACGCCAATGGCCAGCATCCACATGCGCATGCGGGTCCAGTCTCCCATGTTGACGATGTCGGACACCGCGCCCATCGTACAGAAACTGGTCTTGTTGCCGATGTATCCGAAGATCGCGCCGAGGCCGAAGGCCAGCCAGGCGATGGTGGAAGCGGCGATGATGGGTTCGTCGAGCATGGCGTTTCGTGCGTCGGTGGGCGTTGGGACAGCGCGATTCTAACGGTAAGTGGTCGGATCGGGGACGCCCGCCGCATCGAAGCCGGCTCGTCGCAGCCGGCAGGCGTCGCACACCCCGCATGCGCGGCCGGCATCGTCGGCCTGATAGCAGGAGACCGTTCGCGCGTAATCGACGCCGAGCTCGACGCCCCTGCGGATGATCTCCGCCTTCGACAGGTTCATCAGCGGCGCATGGATGCGCAGTCTGTTTCCTTCGACACCGCTGCGGGTGGCGAGGTTCGCCATTGTTTCGAACGCGCGGATGTACTCAGGCCGACAGTCGGGGTAGCCCGAGTAATCGACCGCATTGACGCCGATGTAGATGTCATTGGCCCCCAGTACCTCGGCCCAGGCCAGGGCGAGGGAGAGCATCACGGTGTTGCGCGCAGGCACATAGGTAACGGGGATTCCACCGGAGGCGCCGTCGACCGGAACGGCGATCGAAGCGTCGGTGAGGGCGGATCCGCCGAATTGCCCCAGACTGACACTGGCGATGCGGTACTCGCTGGCGCCCATCGACTCGGCGACGCGCTTCGAGGCGGTCAACTCGGCGGCGTGCCTTTGACCGTAGGCGACCGACAGCGCATGAGGAATGAAGCCGTCAGCACGGGCGATGGCGAGACAGGTGGTGGAGTCCAATCCGCCGGACAAGAGCACGACGGCGGGACGGGCGTCGGATGACATGATGCGGCTCCTTGTGGGAAGCGATGCGCTGGGCGTGACGTCCGGGGGTTACTTCCCGCGCGCGTCGCGCCAGAGAATCTTGTGCAGTTGCAGCTGAAAGCGTACCGGCAAGCGATCGCGCACGACCCATTCGGCCAGATCGGCAGGGTTGAGCGCACCTTCGACCGGCGAGAAAAGAAGTTCGCAGCGCTCGGCGAGCCGGTGTTCCTCGATCCTGCGTCGCGCCCAGTCATAGTCGCTTTCGTTGGCGAGAACGAACTTGACCTCGTCACCCTGTTTCAGGTGGGCAATATTGGACCACAGGTTGCGTTCGACTTCACCCGAACCCGGCGCCTTGAGATCCATGATGCGCGATACTCGCGGGTCGGTGGTCGAGATGTCGAGCGCCCCGCTGGTTTCCAGCGAAACCGACAGCCCGGCGTCGCACAGTGCGGTCAGCAGCACCGTACAGCCCTTTTGCGCGAGCGGCTCCCCCCCGGTGACGCAGACGTGACGAAGGCCGGCCGCCTTGACCTCGGCAACGATGTCCTCGAGCGTACGGGGCTGTCCGCCGCTGAAGGCGTAGGCGGTGTCGCACCAGACGCAGCGCAGTGGACAGCCGGTCAGACGCACGAACACGGTCGGTAGTCCGACGCGAGTGGATTCTCCCTGGACCGAGGCAAAGACCTCGGTGACGCGCAACCGGACGGTGCGCTCGGCGATGCTGTTCATTGAATGGTCATGCGGGCCCTTGCGGGCCTTACTGGGCGGTGATGCGCTGGCGTGCGACCTGGGCGGCGGAGCTGTCGGGGTAGCGCTCGACGATGCGGCGCAAGGTATCCTGCTCGGAGCGTGCCTCGCCCATCAGCCGCAGGCTGTTGGCCAGCCCGAGCATGGCATCGGGGGCGATCGGGTCTTCCGGCCAGGTCGTGATCACGGTGTTGAAGTAGCTGCGTGCGGCGACGACTTCCTGCGCCTGCAAAGCCGCGTTGCCAGCCCAGAAATTGGCGCCAGGCAGGAAGCTGCTGCGCGGATAGGCGGCGAGAAACGCCTTGAACGCCTCGAGCGAGTCTCCCGGACGACCTTCCTTGAGCAGGTTGAGTGCGGATTCGTAGGTGTCGGACTCGGCGGCAGGGTCGCCCGCCGTGGCAGCGGGGACGCCGGCAGTGCCCGGAATCACGCCGCCGCCTTCAACACGGCTGATGCGCTCGTCGAGATCTACGTAAAAGTCGCGCTGACGCTGCTTGAGCGATTCTATTTCGTGCAGCAGGACTTCGATCTGCCCGCGCAGACCGGCGACCTCTCCACGCAGGAGCTCGTTCTGATTGGCGAGTTCCAACTGCCCCCGGCTGCTGGCTTCGAGCCGCGCGCTCATCTCCTCACGCAATTCGACGATCTGACGTCTGGCCTGATCGTCGCCGCCGAAAAACTGGGCGTGTGCACTCGTGAAGGTCGTGGATGCTGCGATAAGAAGGGCAACCGGGAGTAGTTTATTCATCAGAATTCGCCTGTGTAGAGCATGTCGGAGCGGCGGTTCTCGGCAAAGCAGCTTTCAGTGCGTTCGGTGCAACGCGGTTTCTCTTCACCGAGGCTGACCGATTCGATCTGGTTTTCACGCGCGCCGAGCAGCATCAATGCCTGCTTCAGCGCTTCGGCACGTTTCTGGCCGAGCGCCAGGTTGTATTCACGACTACCGCGTTCGTCGGTGTTGCCCTGGATCATCATGCGCATTTCGCGATTCTGCGAGAGAAACGCGGCGTGAGCCTCGACCAGCGGCATGAACTCCGAACGGATCACGAAGCTGTCGAAGTCGAAGTATACGCTGCGACGGGAGAGCGGGCTTGCCGGATCGGTCAGTGCGGCGATACCGGAACCCGTGACGCCGGGGGCGGTGACGGTCGCGACGCTGCCGGCCGTGCGGTCGTCCACGGCGGCTCCGGTTTGCTGTGGGCCTGCCTTCCCGCCGCAGGCGACCAGCAGGGCTGAGAGTAGGGCAGGCAGAAGAAGTTTCTTCATTTGGATTTCCATTTCTGGTTGAGGGTTGTGCTGCGAAACAAGTGTTGCGGGTACTACGAAAAACTCATTGTCCGACGGCAGGCCCCCAGGCCGGCTCGCGCACATCCGCTGCCTCGATCGACAGCCGCTGGCGCACGCGCCCGTCGGACGATACCGCCGAGAGCACCCCGCGTCCAGCGTTTTCGGATGCGTAGAGGATCATGCGCCCGTTGGGTGCGAAGCTGGGAGACTCATCCCGCGACGAGTCGGTCAGCACGAGCGACTGGCGAGACTCGAGGTGCATGATCGCGACCTGGAAACCGCGATTGCCGCGGGTGATATACACCATGTGCTGACCGTCCGGCGAGATGCGCGGGGTGACGTTGTAGCTGCCTTCGAAGGTGACGCGCTGGGCGTTGCCGCCTTCGGTGGGGACGCGATAGATCTGCGGGCCGCCGCCACGGTCGGAGGTAAAGTAGATCCAGCGACCGTCGGGTGTCCAGGACGGTTCGGTGTCAATGCTGGAAGAAGTGGTCAGTTGCCGAAGACCGGAGCCATCGGCGTTGATCAGGTAGATCTGAGACGGACCGTCCCGAGTGAGTACCACTGCCAGACGCTGGCCGTCGGGCGACCACGCTGGCGCCGAGTTCGAGCCGCGGAAGTTGGCCACCACGTGGCGCTGTCCGGTGGGGAGGTTATGAACGTAGATCACCGGTTTCTTGGCTTCGAATGAAACGTAGGCCAGTTGCTGTCCATCCGGGGCCCATGCGGGCGAGATGATGGGTTCGCGCGAGACCAGCGCGGTTTGCGGATTCATGCCATCGGCGTCGGCGATCTGCAACTCGAAGCGATCGCCGCTCTTGATGACGTAGGCAATGCGTGTAGAGAAATAGCCCGGTAAACCTGTGAGCTTCTCATAGACGAAATCGGCGATGCGATGACCCGTTGCGCGGTTCTGATTGGGCGCCATGCGCATGGCCACGGCACCCAGTTCGGTTTGTCGTTGCGTGTCGAACAGGCGGACGCGAATGTCGAACCGGCCGTCGGCGAGCGGGACCACGGTTCCGGTCAGGACCGCATCGGCGCCGCGACCACGAATCGACGGAAAGTCGGGGAGCGTGGACTCTCCCAGCGACAGCAGACCAAGATCGACGAGACCGAACAGGCCACTGCGCTCGAGGTCGTCGCGTACGACGTCAGTCACACTACGCGGCAACGCGCCTTCGTTCTCGAGCAACGGAATGGCGACCGGAAAGCGCGTGGCCCCCGCGCCGGTGATCTCGATCGACAATTGCGCCGTGGCGATTGCCGGGATGAGCGTCAGCAGGCAGATCGCGAGCAGTGCGCGGAAACGAGTAAGCGAATGGGTCATGGCCTTGCGGTACCCCTGTTGATGGCTTGCGGATTTTACTGGACTCGGGCTGTTTCGTGTCACTCGAGAGGGTCGGTTCCAGCTGATTTTTTTCTAATTTGCATTCGGATAATTGGTGCAAAAATAAGTTTCAAAATAATATCTTAGCTTTTGTTTCGATCAGTCTCTAAGAGGCCGGAAGGTGAGCCTCAGTTCGCGTGGCGGTGAGCCGCCGGCAACCGGTCGCGGAAGCGGGCTGGAGCGACCGATTGCCCGCTCTATGGCGGCATCAAGTGCGGGGACCCCGGAGGTGCGTAACAAACGCACGCTGATTACGTCTCCATCGGGGGCCTGAACGACCAGAAACTCGGCGCTCGGGTCGCCCGACACGCCGGGCGGCACGACGATGTTGCGCCGGATGTGCGCCTGCAGCCGCGCTTCGTAATCGCCCAGCGCACCACCCGCCACAACGGCGCTGCGTGCTGCCGCGACGCGTTCCGCGTCGTCCCGCATCATGCGCTCGATCTGAGTACGCTCGAGTTCCTGAGCGAGCCGCTGCGCCATGTAGTCGTCCTGAGGCGGGGTGGGGCGGGGCGCAGGTGTTTCCGCGCGTGGTGCCGGCTGAGGCGTGGGTTCGGGCTTTGGCTCAGGCTTTGGTTCGGGCTTTGGCTCAGGCTTTGGCTCGGGCTTTGGCTCGGGCTTTGGCTCGGGCTTCGGTTCGGGCTTCGGTTCGGGCTTCGGCTCAGGCTTCGGTTCGGGCTTCGGCTCAGGCTTGGGTTCGGGCTTCGGCTCGGGCTCGGGTTCGGGTTTCGGCTCAGGCGCTCGCGTGGCGATCTGAGGTGGCGGCGCGGGGCGAGCCGGTTCAGGCTGTGCGCGGGGTGCCGGCTCGGGCCGAGTAGGGGGAGGTGGAGGCGGGGGTTCCACCCGCGGTTGTGGTTGCGGGCGAGGTTCTGGTTGAGGGCGCGGTTGCGGTGGTTGCACCGCCGCTGGCGCGGCGGCGGGAGACGAAGGTGCTGCGACGAGCTCGACCTGCATGGCGGCAGGCGGGCGTGTTTCCCAGCGTACGCCGATCAGCAGGAACGCGGCCAGGCCTGCATGAACCAGGACGGTCAACAGCATCGAGACCCATTTTCCGGGGGGCTCGCGGCCTTCAAGATTGGGGCGGTCGTTCATTGTGCGCTGGTCTGGGTCTGCAGGCCGATTCTCTGGAAACCCTGGCGGCGCAGGGCGTCGAGGGTTTCCATCACTTTCTCGTACTGAATGGATTTGTCCGCGGCGACGACGATTGGTTGCGTCGGATCCGCTGCGTGCTGTTGCTGCAATGCCTGCTGCAGCTCGCTCGGGCTCATGTCGATGGCGCTGGTGGTGCTATCCGGTTGAAAGGCGAAGCCGCCGTCGGCACGGATGATGACGTACATCGCTTCGGATGGCGGCTGGGGCACGCCCCCGACCGTCGGCAGGTCGACGCTGCCGGTCTGGATCATCGGGGCGGTGACCATGAAGATCACGAGAAGGACCAGCATCACGTCGATGTACGGCACGACGTTGATCTGGTTCATGAGACGACGCTGGCGCATGTTGTTACCGCCGGATCAACGCAGGTGGCGCTGCAGGATGTTGGAAAATTCCTCCATGAAGCTCTCGAAGCGGATGCCGATCCGGTCGATGTCATGGGTGAAGCGGTTGTAAGCGACGACCGCGGGGATCGCGGCGAACAGGCCGATGGCGGTCGCGACGAGCGCCTCGGCAATGCCCGGGGCCACCTGTGCGAGCGATGCCGTGGTCACGTTGGCCAGGCCGCGAAACGCGTTCATGATGCCCCACACGGTGCCGAGCAGGCCGATGTAGGGGGCGACGGAACCCACTGTGGCGAGAAACGCCAGGTGAGATTCGAGGTCGTCCATCTCACGCTGATGGGTTGCGCGCATGGCGCGCCGAGAGCCTTCCATGATGGCACCATGGTCATGGCTCTTCGCGCGCAGTTTGGTGAACTCGCGGTAACCGGACTCGAAGATGCGCTCGATGCCGCCGGCCTCGTCGCGGGCAGCCGCGGCCGACTGATAGAGGGAGTTGAGGTCGCCCCCGCTCCAGAAGTCGCGTTCGAACAAGCTGGTGTTCGAGCGAGCGGCGCGAATCTGGAACCATTTACGGAAAATCCAGTACCACGAGATGACGGACATTGCCGCGAGCAACGCCATCACCAGCTGCACGAGCAGGCTTGCCTCGCCGATCAGGTAGAGAATGGACAAATCTTCGGTGGTGGTCATGTTGGCGGCGTTTCTTTCAGTCGAGAGCGGAGTTTGAAGGGAAGTGGAGCGGGTTTTTGTTTCGAAGTGTCAATGCAGCCGACAGTGATCAATGAATCGAACAGAAGTTCCTCGTTTCTAAGGACTTTTTGTGCAAATTCGATTCGTGTGCCACGTATCCGGGCGGCGCTGGTTTCGATGCGGAGCAGGTCGTCCAGGCGTGCAGGAGCGCGGTAGCGGGCGGCAATTTCGGTGACGACGAAGGCGGTGGCATGCTCGCGCATCAGGACCTGTTGCCCGAAACCGCGGGTGCGCAACCATTCGGTTCTTGCGCGTTCGCAAAAGCGTAGATAATTTGCGTAATACACAACCCCGGCGGCGTCAGTGTCCTCATAGTAGACGCGGAGCTCGAGGGTGTCGGGGGTTGTGGCCTGGCGGGGCAAGGTGGTGGTTTCGTTCATGCGCGCATTCTATCCGAGGCGAAGCGCCTTCGCGATGGGGTGCCGGTGCTCGGCGGGGAGTGTCCAGAGTCGCGACAAAGGCGTGCTCCGCGTGGCGAATTCGCATGTTTGCGATGCAAAATGCTATCCTTTCAGCGCTTCCCGCTGCAGGGTCATCATCTGATCATCGGACATCACTAGCGTGGCTTCGGGTTTATTCGGTAAAAAAACTTCTGGTGCGACCCCGGGCGCCCGTCCGGGTGGGGCTGCACCCGCTCCTCCGCAGACCGAGTTGTCGTCGATCGACTTCTCGGGCGCGGACATTTCGCGTGCGCTCGCCGAGTGTGCCGACCTCGTCGAGGTTCAGGAAGTCGGTGCGGGCATCGGCGCGATCTACGAGGAAGCGGCGGTGCTGTATGCCAATGGTGGTGCCCGGGAGGCCGAGGTGCTGCTCGAGGCGGCGGTTTCGGATCAGGTGGGCAAGGCGGGCGAAGGGCTGTGGATGATGCTGCTCGACCTGTATCAGCTCACCGGACAGCGGGAGCGCTTCGAATCGCGGGTGCTCGACTATGCGACGCGCTTCGAGCGTTCGCCCCCCCCTTGGGTCAATCTGACCAGTGCCCAGCCGCGACGCAAGGCCGACGTGGTGCCGTTGATCAACCTCAACGGTGCGCTTTCCGAGCCGGCGCGGCAGCAACTCGAGCAGATTTCCATCATCGGTCAACGCAGCGGTTCCATCCGTATCGACCTCAAACGCCTGCGGTCGGCCGACGCCACCGGTTGCCGGATGCTACTCGATGCAATCACCGGTTTGCTGCGCGAGCGCGTCAAGGTGTTCCTGCTCAATGCCGGGCAGCTTGTGCCGTTGCTCGAGAGCCAGATCGAGGTTGGTCGTGCCGAAGGGCGCGAGATCTGGTTGCTGCTGCTCGAACTGCTCCAGCATACTGGGGAGAGCGCGCGCTTCGAGGATCTCGCGGTCGATTATGCGGTGACTTTCGAGGAGTCCCCGCCTTCGTGGGAGAACCGGCCACAGCCACCGGCGGCGATGATGGCCGGTCCCGAGGAAGACGACGCCGAGGACGAGGACAGCCCCCGGCTCGAGGGCGAAATGACCGGCACCAACAACGAAGGGATCAAGAAGATCGCGGCGCTGGCTGCGGAGCGTCCGGCGGTCACGGTCGATTGCTCGCAACTGCGGCGCATGGACTTCGTCAGCGCGGGCACCTTGTTCAATGTGTTGGCGACCTTGCGAACTCAAGGCAAGCAGGTCAGCCTGCGCAACGTCAACGCGATGGTTGGCGCCCTGCTCAGGGTCATGGGCGTGGACCAGGTCGCTCAGGTCACCCTGCGTCATTGACGCGGCTCGACAACGGGCCGGCATGGCCGGAGACGGTGGTCGAGTCCATTGACAACATCAGTCAGGAAATCAATTCATGGAGCAATATCACGGCACCACGATTCTGTCGGTGCGTCGCGGCAGGCACGTCGCCCTTGGGGGCGACGGCCAGGTCACGCTCGGCAACATCGTCATCAAGGCCAGCGCGCGCAAGGTGCGCAGGCTGTATCAGGATCGCATTCTCGCCGGCTTTGCCGGCGGCACTGCCGACGCATTCACCTTGTTCGAGCGTTTCGAAGGCAAGCTTGAAAAACATCAGGGCAACCTGCTGCGCTCGGCCGTCGAGCTGGCCAAGGACTGGCGGACCGATCGTATGCTGCGCCGGCTCGAGGCCATGCTCGCGGTAGCCGACAGCGAGCATTCGCTGGTGATTACCGGCAATGGCGACGTGCTCGAGCCGGAACAGGGCATTGTCGCGATTGGTAGCGGCGGGGCGTACGCGCAGTCGGCGGCGCGGGCGCTACTCGAGAACACCGATCTGCCGCCCGAGCAGATCGTCTCGAAGTCGCTGGCGATCGCTGGCGACCTGTGCATCTACACCAACCAGAGCCACGTCATCGAGACGCTGCAAGGATAGGTGTGGCACGGGCGCGTGCGCCGGACCCCGTTCGGTGGACGAACCCCCGAAGCCCACGATCATTGTTGAACCCCCCTTCAGAGCCCCGAGAACCCCATGACCCAGATGACCCCCCCCGAGATCGTTTCCGAACTCGACAAGCACATCGTTGGCCAGGACAAGGCCAAGCGCGCGGTGGCCATCGCCTTGCGCAACCGCTGGCGGCGGGCGCAGGTGGACGAGTCCCTGCGCAACGAGATCACGCCCAAGAACATTCTGATGATCGGACCAACCGGTGTCGGCAAGACCGAGATCGCCCGCCGTCTTGCGCGTCTGGCCAACGCACCGTTCATCAAGATCGAGGCTACCAAGTTTACCGAGGTCGGCTATGTCGGTCGTGACGTCGAGACCATCATCCGCGATCTCGCCGAGATCGCGATCAAGGATATGCGCGAGCAGGCCATGCGCGGGGTGCGCGATCGTGCGCTCGACGCCGCCGAGGACCGCGTGCTCGACGCGCTGTTGCCGTCCGCGCGTGCGTTCGGTGACGAGACCGAACAGAGTCCGCAGGATTCGTCCACCCGGCAGAAGTTTCGCAAGAAGCTGCGCGAGGGGGAGCTCGATGACAAGGAGATCGAGATCGAGATCGCCGCGCGTGCGATGACCGCCGAGATCTTTGCACCTCCGGGGATGGAGGAGTTGACCCAGCAGATTCAGGGCATGTTCCAGAATCTCGGCGGCGGCAAGAAGAAGCAGCGGAAGATGAAGATTCGCGAGGCGATGAAGGTGCTCGCCGACGAGGAAGCCGCGCGCATGATCAACGACGAGGAGATCAAGGCGGAAGCCGTGCGCGCGGTCGAGCAGAACGGCATCGTGTTTCTCGACGAAGTGGACAAGATTGCGGCCCGCTCCGACGTCCATGGCGCCGACGTGTCGCGCCAGGGCGTGCAGCGCGACCTGTTGCCGCTGGTCGAGGGGACCACGGTGTCGACCAAGTACGGCATGATCAAGACCGACCACATCCTGTTCATCGCCAGCGGAGCGTTTCACCTGTCCAAGCCGAGCGACCTGATCCCCGAACTGCAGGGGCGCTTCCCGATTCGTGTCGAGCTCGACAGCCTGTCGGTCGAGGACTTCGAGCGTATCCTGACCCAGACCGACGCCTGCCTGACGCGCCAGTACCAGGCCTTGCTCGAAACCGATGGCGTGCAGCTCGATTTCACGCCCGAGGGCATCCGTCGCCTGGCCGAAATCGCCTGCCAGGTTAACGAGAAGACCGAGAACATCGGTGCCCGTCGCTTGTACACGGTGATGGAGAAGTTGCTCGAGGAGGTCTCCTTCGAGGCAGGCAAGCCGGGCTTCGAATCGCTGCGGATCGACGCGGCATACGTCGAGACCAAACTGGACGTACTCGCCCAGCGCGAGGATCTCGCGCGCTACGTGCTCTGATCCTCGCGCACCGTCCGCGCCATCGGGTGCGGACGGTCGAGCCCCTGTCCGGACCCGTTCATGCTGATACGCATCGTCTCGATCCTTTTCCCTTTGTTCGCGATCACCGCCGCCGGCTATTTCGTCGGCAAGCGCATGCGGCCGGACCTGTCGCATGCGAACAAGCTCAATATGGACGTGTTCGTGCCGGCGCTGGTGTTCGCAGCCCTGGTCAACAAGGAGTTCCACATCACGGAGTTCATCCCGCTGAGCGGGGCGACCTTGCTGGTGGTGATTGGTTCGGGGGTGGCCGGGTGGTTGCTGGCCCGGCTTGCCGGAGTGGCCACCCGCACCCTGTTGCCGCCGATGATGTTCAACAACTGCGGCAATCTGGGACTGCCACTGGCGGTGCTGGCGTTCGGCGAGTACGCCCTCGCGCCGGCGGTGGTGATGTTCATGGTGTCCAACCTGCTGCACTTTTCCTATGGCGCGTGGCTGCTCGATCACAAGGTCAGGCTGTGGACAGTATGGAAAGTGCCCTCCGTGCTCGCGACGCTGGCCGGGCTGGCGGTCGGCATCATCGGCGTGGAGATCTGGCCTCCATTGCTCACTGCCATCCGCATGCTCGGCGAGATTTCGATTCCATTGATGCTGTTCGCGCTCGGCGTACGCCTGACCGACTCCCGCATCGCATCGATCGGGATCGGTGTGTATGTGGCGGTGGCACGACCGATCATCGGCATGCTGCTCGCGTTCGGCGTCATGCTGGTCATCGAGCTGCCGCCGCAGGAGCAGGCCCTGCTGCTGGTGTTCGGTGCGCTGCCACCGGCGGTGCTTAACTACATCTTCGCCGAGCGGTATCATCAGGAGCCTGAGGCAGTGGCTTCGATGGTCCTGATCGGCAATGTCGCGGGCTTGCTGTTCCTGCCGGTGGCGCTGGCGATTTCACTGCCATGAACGGAGGATGCGCATGACTGAACGCGTTTTTGAACAGGATGCCTACGCCCGCTTGTGCGATGCGATCGTGGTGACGTGTGACGGGGAGCGCGTGGTGCTCGACCGTACCGTGTTCTACCCCACGGGGGGCGGGCAACCGGGTGACCGTGGTCAGCTGGTGCTCGCCGACGACACGCGCTTCGCGGTGAAGGATACCGTGAAGGGCGAGGAAGGCGAAATCATTCACCTGATCGAGGGCGAGACCTCGGGGTTGCGACCGGGAACCCGGGTTACCGCGGCGATCGACTGGCCCCGTCGCTACACGCTGATGCGTTATCACACCTGTCTGCACCTGCTGTGTGCCGTGGTCGGTGCGCCGGTCACCGGTGGCAGGATGGGCGAGGACAAGGCCCACCTGGATTTCGACATCGAGATGGACGCGCTCGATGCCTCCGCGATCGAATCACGGCTCAATCAGTTGATTGCGACTGACGCGCGTGTCGAGATTGGCGAGGTCGACGAAGTCGAGCTCGATGCCAACCCGGGTCTGGTCAAGACCATGTCGGTACAGCCTCCGCGAGGACAGGGCGCCGTACGCACGATCCGGATCCCGGACATCGACCTGCAGCCATGCGGTGGTACGCATCTGCGCCGGACGTCCGAGATCGGTCACGTGCGTGTCGCCCGGATTCGCTCCGAAGGCAAACGCAACAAGCGCGTGACGGTGGTTCTCGACGCGCCGGCACCCGACTTGGCGCCCGTGCCCAGGTGAAGCTCTTCATGCGCTGCCTCGATCTGTTCGAGGCGCACCATCGGGCCAATCTGCTGCGCTCTGCCGGGATTCGGGCGGAGGTTCGCAATACCTTTCTGTCCGGTGCGGTGGGGGATATTCCGTTCATCGAGGCCGGGCCGCAGATCTGGATCGAAGATCGCGAAAGCGAGGAGATGGCGCGTGCCATCATTCGCGAGGCCGAGCAGGCGCCGCCGGGTCCGGAGTGGGTTTGCGAGTCCTGCGGCGAGGCGATCGAGGGGCAGTTTGCCCAGTGCTGGAACTGCGGCGCGCCAAGGCCTTTCGGCTACTGAGCGGGGGAATCACGAGTCCCCCTGTGAGTCACGGGTTCCATCAGTAGCGGGTGTGACCTCAATCCCCGGTCGATGCGCGCTGGCATTCGGACGGTAACCGACCTAGACTGCAGGTCATGCACTTGACCGTCACCGAATACCGCAGCCTCGCGCGCATCCTCGGCCTGTTGGCAGAGGATGCGCGCGAGTGCGAAATCCGTGCGCGCGTCGGTCATGCCCTTCTTGATCTGCTGCGCGCCGACTACTTTGCCTCCTATGTGTGGGACGAGGAGGCTGGGTGCTTCGGTCGCCCGGTCACGATCAACATGGACGAGGACAACCTGAGGCGTTACGAGGCCTACTATCAGTTCCGCGATCCGATTACATACGAGCTGCAGGCGAAACGGGTGCCAACCCTGGTGAATCAGGTCATGCCTCAGAAGGATTTGATGCGTACCGAGTTTTTCAACGACTTTCTTGCCCGTGATGGTTTGCACTGGGGCGTGAACGCCTATAGCTGCGTGGGCGATCGCCACATCGGCGATGTGAGAGTCTGGCGTCACAAGAGCCGTGACAATTTCGATGCGCATACGCTCGATCTGCTGCGGCTCGTCGAGCCGGCCTTCACGGGTGCGCTGCGCCGTGCTTCACTGCGCACTGCCTCGATCGCGGGGGCACACCAGTCTGGGGGACCGGACCTGTCGCCACGCGAACATGCGGTCGCGACGATGGTCGGCGAGGGCCATACCGACAAGCAGATTGCGCTGCGCCTTGGAATCGAACAGTCAACCGTGCGCACCTATCTCAAGCGGATCTTCGACAAACTGGGGGTGCAACGCCGAAGTGCGGTGGCCGCCGCGGTCAGCCGCCTCAAGAGCGGCTGACCGAGCCAGCGATGCCTGCTCAGCGGGTCGGGGCGGGCAGGCGTTCGAACATGCTCTCCAGCGCAAGCCCGATCGAGATCAGTTTGCGGTCGCTGTCAGCCGGACCGTCGAGCTCGATGCCCACCGGCAGGCCACTCGAGGCACCCAGGGCAATCGGAATCTGAATACCCGGAAGCCCCGCATTGCTGCCCGGGTCCGTGTTCTGAATGTGGGTGAGGAAGTTGCCGACGCTGCTGGATTCAGGGTTCGAGTCGATCGCCACCATGGGCACCGTCGGAAAGACCAGGGCATCGAGCGCGTGCTGGCGGAACGTGTCGTCGTACAGCGCCTGCAGCGCGGGACGGCTTGTCGCCATTGCGGCCTCGTAGGCGGGTTGGGCGTCCACCAGCGTGTTGTCGGGCCCGGGGAGTTTGCGCGGTATCACCAGGCCGTCGTAGGTTTCTTTAACGTCGGGACTCGAGATGTTCTGTGCCACTTCGTGGATGCTCTTTCCGGAGCCGCTCCCTGCCAGATAAGTCACCATGTCGTCGTAGGCTTCGTAGAGCGCCAGGGGGAAGCCGATGGCGCCATTGAGGTCCATCAGCCCCGGCATGTCCACCTCGATGACGGTTACGCCGCTTGCCTTCATTCGCGCGAGGGCTTGGTCAAAGGCGGCCTTGGTGTCGGCGTCGAGATTGGCCAGTTTCGGAGTCGCTACGCCGACGCGGATGCTGCGCGGATCGGCTGCCACGATCTCGTCGCCGCCGGTGAGGACGCGATCGAGCAGTGCCACGTCCGCCATGGACACTGCCATCGGGCCCGCGGTATCGCGGGTGCGCGAGATCGGAACAATGCCCTGCCGGGAATAGCGGCCGACCGTTGGCCGAAGCGCCGCGCAGCCGTTGAGCGCACAAGGAATGCGGACCGAGCCACCCGTATCCGTGCCGAGACCGGCGGTAACGATGCGGGCACCGATGGCGGCACCGTTACCTGAGGACGAGCCCCCGGCAATCTTGCTGCGGTCGTAGGCATTGCGTACACCGGGTTCGGCGCCGCTGATGAAGGCGGTGGTGTAGCCGCTGATGCCAAAGGCGAGTTCGTGCATGTTGGTCTTGCCGAGAATGATGGCACCGGCGTCGCGCAGACTGGCGACCACCGGTGAATCGGTCTGCGGCACGAAGTCCTTCAGCGCTGGTGTTCCGGCTGTCGTCGGCAGGCCGGCAACCTCGATGTTGTCCTTGACGACGATTGGCACGCCCTCCAGGGGCTTGCAGTCACCAACCGTGCGCGCCGCATCGACGGCACGGGCCGCGGACAGGGCGCCCGACTCGTCGAGAGTGATGAAGGCATTGAGGTCGGCACGGGCGTTGGCGCGCTCCAGCATTGTTCTCACCAGCGTCTCGCTGGAGTATTTGCCGGCACACAGGTCCGCAGCGGCCTGCGTGGTCGTCAGTGTGTCCAGGTTTGGCGCCCCCTGGGCCGCGAGCGGCAAGAATGCGAGTGCGGCGATGGTCAGTGGGATTCTGCGTGCTCGTTGCATGGTGACTCCTCCTCGGGTGAGTATCGCTGTTCCGGTTTCGTCTCCGGGGTGCGGAATCATTCTGAGAATTTCGGGAGGGTCTGTCTGTCCCCATTTTCGCGGACACCGATCCCGCTGGGTCGCCCCGATGCAGCGAGAGCCCCTTCTTTCGGGAGCAGCACTTCCTCAGGAGCACGCCGGGGCGCCTCGTGTGATATCGCTTCCTGGGGGGGTGCGGCGAGAGCCGTCTTCCGGGGATCAGAATGCGTTCTCGACGGCCATCTGTCCGGATGCGTCGCGCCTGGCGAGCGTGAAACCCCGCGCCTTCAGGGTCGAGCGCGTGTCGCGAACCATGTCCGGATTGCCACAGATCATGACTCGCGAGTGTCCGGTGTCGAGCGAAATGCCGGTGGCCGCCTCCAGTCGCCCTTCCCGGATCAGCGAAGGAATGCGGGCGTCCAGTGCGCCTGCCACGGGCTCTCGGGTCACCACTGGGACATGGCGCAGGCGTCTGGCCTGCTCGCCGATCAGGGGGTGAGCGGTCAGGGCCTGCATCTCATCGCGATAAGTGAGCTCCGCGGCGGTGCGTACGCTGTGGACGACGACGATGTTCTCATAGTCCGACCAGATCGCGGGATCCTGAAGAATCGACAGGAACGGGGCCAGACCGGTACCGGTTGCCAGCAGCCACAGATCTCGCGCTGGACGAAAACGGTTTGTCGTCAGAAAGCCGAAGGCGGTCTTGTCGATCAGGATCTCGTCACCGACCCGGCGTTCGGCCAGCATCGAGGTGAACGCGCCGCCGGGCACGACGATGGAGAAGAATTCCAGGTGCTCGTCGTAAGGCGCGGACACCATGGAATACGCCCGCCATACCGTGTTGCCGTCGGAGTTTGGCAGTCCGAGACGGGCGAACTGTCCGGGGACGAAACGAAAACCCTTGTGGCGGGTGGTCCGGAAGGAGAACAGGCCCGCGGTCCAGCGTTTGATTCCGATGATCCGTTCGGTAGAGAATTTCTCGTCGGGCATCACAGCGGCTCCTGTCGGCGAACTCCATTACCTGACTAAAATAGTACAGTAATGGTTCCGCCAGAGCAGGTGAAGCAGTGGGGCGTCCGGACTCACTGCGAAGCGGGGGCCTCCGGGGTGGTTCCCTTCGCGTCTGTCGCGGCCGCCCTGCTCATGAGCGTGTTGACGAGATCCATCGGGACCGGAAATACCAGCGTGGAGGTCTTGTCGCCGGCAATATGAGTGAGCGTCTGCAGATAGCGCAGCTGCATGGCGCCTGCCTGCCTCGACAGCATCTCGGCCGCCTGCATCAGCGTTTCCGCGGCCTGCTTCTCGCCTTCGGCGTGAATGACCTTGGCGCGCCGTTCGCGTTCGGCTTCGGCCTGCCGCGCGATGGCGCGAATCATGGTCTCGTTGAGGTCGATGTGCTTGATCTCGACGTTGGTCACCTTGATGCCCCAGGCATCGGTCTGTTCGTCCAGAATCTGCTGTACGTCGAGATTGAGTTTTTCGCGTTCGGCCAGCATCTCGTCGAGCTCGTGCTTGCCGAGTACCGCGCGCAGCGTGGTCTGTGCCAGCTGGCTGGTGGCGTCGAAGTAGTTTTCGACCTGAATGATGGCGCGTTCCGGGTCCACCACGCGGAAGTACAGTACTGCATTGACCTTGACGGACACGTTGTCACGCGAGATGACGTCCTGGCTGGGTACGTCCATGGTCACCACCCGCAGATCCACCTTGACCATCTGTTGCAGCCCGGGGATCACGAAGATCAGGCCTGGCCCCTTGACCTTCCAGAACCGGCCGAGCATGAAGATCACGCCACGCTCGTATTCGCGCAGGATGCGGATGGCGCTGACGATCAGCGCGAACAGCACGATCAGAATGGTCCCGAGGCCGATATTGAAGTCGTACATCATGGTCTGCTCCCTTGTTCGGTGTCGTTCGAATCCGCAAGTGGTTCGACTTGCAGGGTGAGTCCGTCGATCGCGGTCACACGTATCCTGTCGCCGGATGCGAGTGCCGCCGGGCAGCTTACCTTCCAGCGTTCTCCGTGAAGGTGTGCGTAGGCGCCGCCCGTTCCGGTAGAAGTCACGTGGCCGGTCGCGCCGATCAGCTCTTCCCGCCCACTGACCACGCGCCGCTTGCGTGCCTTGACGGCGAAGCCGCCGATGGCAAACAGCAGTCCCGCGCTGAGAATCGCCATTCCGGCGAGAAACGGCAGTGGAATGCCGAAGCCGGGGATATCGCCATCCATCAGGAACAGGCCGCCGACGATGAAGGCGATGATCCCTCCGATGCCGAGCACCCCGAAGCTGGGGGCGAACGCTTCGGCGAGCATCAGGATCGCGCCGAGCACGATGAGCGCGACACCGGCCCAGTTGACCGGCAGCAACTGGAAGGCATACATCGCAATCAGGATGCAGATCAGGCCGGCGACGCCGGGTACGCCGAAGCCCGGGCTGGTGAACTCGAAGAACAGCCCGTAGATGCCGATCATCATCAGCACCAGCGCGATCTGCGGGTTGGAGATGACGGCGAGAAACTGGTTGCGCCAGTCCGGTTCGATGCGATCGACGGTTGCGCCCGAGGTGGCCAGCGTGACTGCATTGCCGGAGTCGAGCGTCACCTCGAGACCGTCGAGCTGCGTCAACAGGTCGTCCAGGCTTCCCGCGACGAACTCGATGACGCCGGCTTCGAGCGCTTCGCGGGCAGACAGGCTGGCCGCCTCACGCACCGAGCGTTCGGCAAAATCGGCGTCGCGTCCGCGCAGTTGCGCCAACCCACGGATATAGGCGGCGGCATCGTTGGTGGCCTTGTCCATCATCGGGTTGCCGCTGCTCGTTCCACTACCGCGTGTGCGCTCGGAACGCGGCGTCGGACGGCCGTCCTCGGCGGCTCCGTTTTCCCGGCTGTCACCGGCGTTGCTGTCGTCGCCTTGGGCACGTGCATCGCGATCGCTCGTTTCGTCTTCTGCCGCGGGGCTGCGGTTGTCGTCGGGGCGGGCGCCACCCGGTGGGCCGCCGATCGCGACCGGAGAAGCCGCGCCGAGATTGGTCGCCGGTGCCATTGCCGCGATATGACTGGCGTAGAGGATGAAGGTACCGGCGCTCGCCGCTCGCGCGCCCTCTGGAGCCACATAGGTGGCGACCGGGATCGGGGAGGCCAGGATCTCCTTGATGATTGCCCGCATCGAGGTGTCCAGCCCTCCCGGGGTGTCCATCTCCAGCACAACCAGGCCGGCGCCACGTTCACGCGCGATGCCCAGCCCGCGGCCGATGAAGTCGGACGTCGCCGGGCCGATTGCGCCGTCGACGCGCAGCACCACGACTTCGCCGCGTCCGGTGCTTTCCTGGGCGACTGAAAGCCCGAGCAGGATCGTGCCGCACAGCAAGAGTGTCAGCGCAAGCAGGCGCTGCGGTTTGAATGGCATGCTTCACCTCGCGAGCAGCTTGGTGTCCGGTACCGGTGGTTCGTCGCCGAAGGCGCGCGGAAGGGCCGCCGTGCGGCGCCGCGAAACTGCCCCGGTTCCCCCGGTCAGGGTCGTGGGTTATTCACGACGAGACGTGTCGCCTTGTTGAGAGTGTAGCGCGCATGTCGGGTTCCTGCACGGTTGCGCGCAATTCCCCGAGCATCGGGGATACGTGCGTGGATATCCTTCATGCATTGCATCTGGCATGGATAGTGACTATTCTGTCGGGCTTTTCCCGTATTGGAGTTCGTCCGAGTGCGCCTGGGGTTTGGCGGTCTGACATCGATCATCGGTGTATTCGTGCTGCTTTTCGGCCTGATGTCGATCGTGCTGGCGCTGTTGTTCGATCCCGACGCCTTTCGTGATCGACTCGCGACGAAGGTCGCCGCGGCCACGGGGTGCCGGCTTGCCGCGGCGGGGGAGGTCGAGCTCAAGCTGTTGCCGTGGCCCGTGGTCGAGTTGCGACAGGTGGTGTTCTCCTCGCCAGAACAGCGCGAAGAAGCCGGTGTTCGCGCCGAACACCTGCGGGTGCGCGGGGTGGTCGGCGCGCTGTTCAGGGGTAGAATCCGCCTCGAGGACATGGAACTGGTGGGTGTGTCGTCGAACGACGGCACCGAGGTGGGCCGTGTGCCGGCAATGCGGTGTCGCGATGTTGGCACGTGGGATCGCCGCCCGAATGATGGTGGGGACCGAGACGAGCGGTAGCGATCGGCGGCATGGGACGCGGGTCGCTTCCGCTCCAGGCGACAGCGATGACGAAGCCGAGGCAGATTCGAGATTCGAATCCTTTGCATGTGATTGCACGCGATGGTTGCTGGCTCGTGCTGCCGCTGCTGGCGCTGGTGATGCTGACGTGGACGGCGCCGCGCATGACGAACGCGGCCGTGCTGGTTGCGGTGGGACTGATCGGCGCGTTGTTGTTCATCGGCGGGTGGCCGCTGGTGCGCCTGCGCAGGGAAGTCTGGGTGCGTGGTCACTTCCGGGCCGACAGCGTCTGGCATGGGCGCTTGCGCCGTGCCTGGTGGGCGCGCGGCGTGTCCCTGTTCTCTTCGCTGATTCTTGGCTGCGCGCTGTTGACCGCGCTTGCACGTCAGACCGGCGCCACGCCGCTGCTCGTCGTGTTCATTCTGAATGTGCCGGTGCTGGTGTGCCTGCGTGCGCTATTCGAGCGCTGGCTGTGGCCGCACCTGCTTCCTGAAGTACGCGAGGCGGTCGCATTGCGTGCGGCAATGGTGGTCGATTGCGCAGGGGTGCTGGTGATCCTGCTGGCCGGTGCCTTTCTGGCGCGCCATCCGGATTATGCTTCGCTGCCGCTGGCCGAGGCGGTCAGGCTGACGGTGAGCGAAGAGCAGGCACGCTCGGCCGCGTTGACACTGGCGATGCAACTCGCCGCGGCCAAGGACGCGGTGGTCGGGTGGCTCGGCCAGCAGTTTCTCCCAGGCAGCGGCCCGGTGGCGCTGCAATTTGCCGGTTGGGTGATCGTTCTTGCAACCGATGCCGTGGTTGCATGGTCTTACGTTCGCTTGATGGCGGCCTCACTGTGGCACGCGCCGTGGCGTCGTGCCGCAAGGCGGCGCGCGGCGCGTGATCTCGAGGCGACCGCGTGCGTGATGCCACCGACTTGAATGACCGATGACACTCCCGATGACTCCGCCTGATCCTCATTTGATGACCCGCCGCCGTGACGCGGGGCTTCTCGTCGTCACGTTGGTCGCTTTGTGCGTACTCGTGCTGCTGGCGCAGCCGGTGTGGCTGACGCGGGTCTTTCCAGGGCTTGCGCCGCGGGTTGATGTCTTGCTGGCGGAGCGGCATTACCGTGTGACCCCCGAGGTTGCACGCGAAATTCAGGGGGTTTCGGCCCGTCACCTCGCCGAGGGCGCGCGTGATGTCGAAGCGATGCTCGAGGCCAGGGTGGGTGCGGCGCTGGACGAGATGTTCGCGGAACTCGCCGGCCGGGTTCCCGCCTACGCGGACTGGTACTACTCGCTCGCGGGCGAGTATGCCCGCCTGGGGGGGCTGCTGCTCTCCGGGGTCGGCATGAACAAGACCAACCCGGCCGTGGCCCAGGCCTCCAAGATCGTGTTCGGTGGTGAAGCGTTCGAACGGGAACTCGTCGCGCTGACCGAGACCCTCGATCTGGAGGTGCGCGACCGACTGGTCGCTGCCCGTGCTGCGTGGCTGGAATCGGTGTTGCCCCTGCTCGAGCGCGGACGAACGGTGGTTACGCGTTTTGATGAAGCGGGCGTGCCCCCAGAGCATGTTGTGGCGCTGGATGCATTCGCACAGGCCATCGGCGCTTCGGACCCGGTGTTTCTGGCTCGCGCATCGGTCAGCGGCGGGGCAGGCGTCAGCGCGGTGGCCGCGCCCCTGGTGGCGCGCATGCTCACACGCCCGATGACGGCCGCCGGCGGCAGGGCGATGGCGGCGCGGGGAGCGGCCAGAGGTGCCTCCAAGCTGGGCTCGGGGGCAGGTGCCGCCGGGTGTGCGCTTGGTGGTCCGGCTGCAGTACCGTGCGCCCTCGTCGTCGGTGGCGCCACCTGGTTCGCCACCGACTGGCTGTTGCTGAGCGCTGACGAGTGGCTGCACCGCGAGGCGTTCATTGCGCAGTGGCACGCTGACCTCGATGCACTGCGCGATGAGCTTGAACAGGCCCTGCTCGCACCCTACCGGTCGGGCATCGACGCCTGGGGCGGAGAGGTACGACGGACGCTGCAGCGCGACTTCTCACCGCTGCAATCGATACGCGGCGGATGAATGATGCGCCCCGATCAGCCCTCGCCTGGAGCGGTCGCGGAATCTTCTTGCGCGGGCAGGGCGACCTTGTTGTCGGTGCTGAACTGGTAGTCCTTGAACACGTGTTCGGCGTCGAGCAGCTGGTAGCTGCCGTCGGCGCGCTTGTGCGTGGTGTCCTTGAGACGGTAGGTGTAATGGCCGCAGGTCCAGCAGTCGAAGTTGCGCATGTGGGTGCATAGACAGGTCTTGTCCATGACCTTGAGTCGCTTCACGTCCGGGTGCAGTTCGAGTTCGCGGTTGTAGGCGTTGATGTAGGCACAGTTGCCGCCAGCGTCCAGCAGGTAGCCGTAGGCTTCGCAGTTGGGGCGGATACCGGCCCCGATCGCGGGACTGCTCTTGAGCATGCGCATCGGATAACCGGTGGGAGAGATCGTGTTGACCTCGATGTCGTCCTCGCTGGCCAGGAAGTAATGTTGCTGCACGTCTTCGGGCAGGCCGCACTCGCGGGCGACGGTGAAGCGCGTGGCGACCTGTACTGCCGCGGCGCCGTTTTCCATGTGACGCACCGCATCCGAACCGGTGAACACGCCCCCGGCGGCGATCAGCGGAATGTCGAGCTCCTGCTGTACCAGCCAGTCACGGATCTCGGCGGTGATGATTGCAAGGTCGTATTTGGCCCAGTCCATGCCGAAGCCGAGGTGGCCACCGGCCAGCGGGCCTTCGACGACGACGAAGTCGGGCAGGCGGCCGGTACGGGCCGACTTCTTCAGGAACAGCTGCAGCGCGCGCAGCGACGAGACGATGATGCCGAGCTTGGCGTCGTGGAATCGGGGGTGGTCCTCGATCAGCGCGAACGAGCCCAGGTGCAGGCCGGCGGCCAGCGTGATGCCGTCGATGCCGGCATCCAGCGCCGAGCGCAGGCGGACCCGCAAGGTGTCCTTGGGGCCGTTCATCGTCAGCTTTTCCATGCAGTTGATGAAGATCAGCCCATCGCCCTGCTTGCGTTCCATGGTTCGGCGCACGTGGGTCTCGGTGGCCTCGGCGAGCAGCGCCAGGTCGAACTGGACTTCGGACTTGTCGGGGTTGGCGACGTTGTACTTGTACAGCTTGAGCTTGTCGCGCACGTACTTTGTGTCGTATCGACGATCGCTGACGGTGGGCAGCATGGCGTCCGAGATGTGCCCGATGCCGCCCAGGCGCGCGGCAACCAGCGACAGGTCGGCGGTGGAAATGTCCACCCCCATGCCGCCGATCACGATGGGTACAAATTCGCGGGAGCCGAACTTCAGCCGAAAGTCATCAACACGTTTCATGGTCGTTTTCTTGTACGTAGCGTTCGTCGCGCGCACAGTGCCTTGTTGACCGCAACCGGGCGCGGCGCGCGGTGCCGGAGCAATGCCGGCGCGGGTTTCGGTGTCGTGATTGGAGCACGTCCGCCTGACAGCGGACTGACTCCGGTGACACCGTCCGCGACGCAGTCGCGGGAGAGTCGGGGCGACTGTGCCGCAGCCCGACGCGAATCCATCATTGTACCCTGCTTCGCAAAAGCAAAAGGGGAGCAACGCTCCCCTCATGACCTCGATCAAATGTCGATGCCCCGGTTGACGACCGGCGGTCAGCCGATCATGCCGGCGCCCACGGTGTTGTTGGTGCTCTCGTCGATCAGGATGAAGGCCCCGGTGGCGCGGTTGTCGGCGTAGGCGTCGGCGAAGATGGGCTGCGCCAGCTTCAGCGTCAGGCGGGCGATGTCGTTCATCTCCAGCGCCGTCACGGTCTCGCGCTCGAGCGTATTGAGGTCGAGCCGGTGGTCGATGCGCGCGACCTTGGCCTTGACCTCGCGCGTGGTGTGGCGCAACAGATAGGTGCGCGCCGGCGACAGCGGCTGTTCGGCCAGCCAGCACACGGTGACGTCGATCTCCTTTGCGGTTCGCGGCGCTTCGGAGGACTTGACGATCATGTCGCCACGCGAAACGTCGACTTCGTCGGCCAGTAACAGCGTCACCGATTGCTCGTGGATGGCGCGTTCGCGGGGCACGCCGCCGATCTCGATGCGGCGAATGGTACTCGTGCGCCCGGACGGCAGCACTGTCACCGCGTCCCCGACGGCGATCTCGCCGGATTCGACTCGCCCCATGAAACCACGATAGTCGTGCAGTTCGGGGTTGGCCGAGTCGCGCGGACGGCACACGTACTGCACCGGGAAACGGAAGTTCTCGGGCTGCTCGGTGTGCGCGGCGGGAGTGGTCTCGAGCAACTCGAGCAGGGTCGGGCCTTCGTACCAGCCCAGCCGGTCGCCGCGCTCGACGATCATGTCGCCGTTGAGCGCAGACATCGGGATGAAGTGCACGTCGCCGATGCCGAGCTTGCGTGCGAAGGCGAGGTAGTCGTCGCGGATGCGCTCGAAGGTGGCGCGATCGTAGTCGACCAGATCCATCTTGTTGACCGCTACCACCAGGTGTGGAATGCCGACCAGGTGGGCGAGATAAGAGTGGCGGCGGGTCTGCGTCTGCACGCCCTTGCGCGCATCGACGAGGATGATCGCAAGGTTGGCGGTCGACGCGGCGGTGACCATGTTGCGTGTGTACTGCTCGTGACCCGGCGCGTCGGCGATGATGTACTTGCGGGTACCGGTCGAGAAGTAGCGGTAGGCGACGTCGATGGTGATGCCCTGCTCGCGCTCGGCCTGCAGGCCGTCGGTGAGCAGTGACAGGTCGACGGCGCCCAGGCCGCGCTTCTTCGACGTCGATTCGATGGCGCTCAGGGTGTCGGCGAGAATCGTCTTGCTGTCGAACAGCAGGCGGCCGATCAGCGTACTCTTGCCGTCATCCACGCTGCCGCAGGTCAGAAAGCGCAGCAGGCCGTTGTCGATGCCGGGCAGGTTTTCGGGGGCGGACATGTTCATGTTTCCTGTGTTGATCCGGTGGGGGGCGTGGTGGGGACGGCGGGTCGGGTCAGAAATAGCCTTCGCGCTTGCGCTGTTCCATCGAGGCCTCGGAGGTCTGGTCGTCCATGCGCGTGGCGCCACGCTCGGTAATCGTCGTCGTCGCGGTTTCGAGCAGAATCCTGGCCACGGTGTCGGCGTCGGATTCGACCGGTGCGGTGCAGGTGATGTCGCCGACGGTGCGAAAGCGCACGCGCACGTCCTCGACCTGGTCACCGGGCTTCGCCGGGGTCAGCGGGGTCACTGGTTGCAGCAAGCCGTTCTTGCGCACCACCGGACGGGTGTGGGCGAAGTAGATGCTCGGCAGCTCGAGCTGTTCGCGTTCGATGTATTGCCAGACGTCGAGCTCGGTCCAGTTGCTGATCGGAAACGCGCGAATGTTCTCGCCCTTGTGGCTGCGCGCGTTGTACAGGTTCCACAGCTCGGGGCGCTGGTTCTTGGGGTCCCACTGCCCGAACTCGTCGCGGAAGCTCATGATGCGCTCCTTGGCGCGGGCCTTCTCCTCGTCGCGTCGGGCACCGCCGATGCAGGCGTCGAAGCCGAACTCCTCGATGGCTTCGAGCAGGGTCACCGACTGGTGCTTGTTGCGCGATTCGTCGGGGCTCTTCAGCACCACGCTGCCGCGCGCCATCGAGTCCTCGACCGAGCGCACGATCAGGCGCTCGCCCAGCTCGGTGGCGCGCTTGTCGCGAAAGGCGATCACTTCCGGGTAGTTGTGCCCGGTGTCGATGTGCATCAGCGGAAACGGGAAGCGGCCTGGGCGAAACGCCTTTTCGGCCAGGCGCAGCAGGCAGATCGAGTCCTTGCCGCCGGAGAACAGCAGCACCGGGTTGGCGCACTGGCCGGCGACTTCGCGCAGGATGTGGATGGCCTCGGCTTCGAGCCAGTCGAGGTGGCTGAGGGTTTGACGGGTGAGCGTGGACATGCTTATCTCGCGGTTCTGGAAGACGGGGATCGAAGCGCACGGACGGCGGCGCGCAGTCCTGCGCGCAAGGCGCTCAGGCGCCGGCGCAGTCCGGCGGTTGCAAACGGGGATGGCGCGCGCGCGGGGTGCGCGTGTAGATGCGCGCGGGGCGTGTCGGGTTTCATGCTTTGCTCCTCACGACGTGCAGGCCGCATTCCTTGGTGTCGGGGTTCTCCCACCACCAGCGTCCGGCGCGGACATCCTCGCCGATGGCGACCGGGCGGGTACAGGGCGCGCAGCCGATGCTCGGATAGAACTGGTCGTGCAGCTTGTTGTACGGCACCGCGTGCAGGCGGATGTAGGCCCACACTTCCTTTTCGCTCCAGTCGGCGAGCGGGCTGAATTTTTCCAGCCCGTTGGCCTCGTCGAAGGCGCGCAGCGGCAACGCCGTGCGGGTGGCCGCCTGCTGTGCGCGCAAACCGGTGATCCAGGCCTTCTTCCCGGCGAGCGCGCGTTGTAGCGGTTCGACCTTGCGCGCGTGGCAGCACGCCTTGCGCAGTTCGACCGAATCGTAGAAGCCGTTGATGCCGTGGTTGCGGGTGAAGATCTCGACGCTTTCGTGGTTGGGGTAGTAGAGCTTGAGCGTGAGCCCGTAGTGCTTGCGCACTTCATCCATCAGCGCGTAGGTTTCCAGCGGCAGGCGACCGGTGTCGAGCGAGAAGATCTCGATGCCCAGCCCCGCCTTCACGATCAGGTCGGTCAGCACCATGTCCTCGGCGCCCAGGCTGTTGGCCAGCGCGACCGGCTGGAAGTCGCGCGCGATGTCCGCCAGCAACGCCGCAGCCGCGGCGGTCTTGGTTTCGAGCGCGGCGCGCAGCGCGGTGTCGGCCAGGTCGGGGTTCATGTTCGGGTGCATGGTGTGCTCCGGGCTTGCTTGGGTGCGGTCGGGGGGTCGGTTGGCGTCGTGGGCTGCGGGTGCTCAGACCGTGGCGCCGCGCTCGGTGCGCTGAAACAGCGGCGAGGCGACCGCAGCGGAGTGCTGATAGGGCTGGGAGAAGTCGCCAATGCTGGCGACCGCGGCCTGCAGCTGCTCCCGACTGTAGCGTCCGTCGGCCGGTTGCAGCGCATCGAAGCCGCAGCGGACGAGATAGTTGAACTGGTCACGCAACACGTCGCCAAAGGCGCGCAGTTCGCCCCGATAGCCGAAGCGCGTGCGCAGCAGCGTGGCGATGGAGTAGCCGCGTCCGTCGGCGAACTTCGGGAAGTGCACCGCGATCACCGCGAAATGGGACAGGTCGCGGGCGATCTCGGCCGGATCGTCGTCCGGCGCAAGCCATACGCCCAGCGTGGCGTCGGGGCGCCCGGCCAGTTCGTCGCGGCGCGCGAACCACACCGTCAGCGGCACGACCAGGCGACCGGGCGGCAGTTCAACGCTGGCGGCGGTCTGGTCGTCGGCAAGGGTGACGAAGGTCCAGTCGTCCTGGACGATTTGGCCGTTCTGGATCAGCTCAGGCATTTGCAACCCTCTTTGGTGTCAGGCGGTCGGCGTACACGCTGCGCTTGAACGGCTCCGCGCCGATGCGGCGGACGGTGTCGAGAAAGCGCTCGTCGGCGTGACGCTCGGTGATGTAGGTGGCGATCAGGCGTTCGATCACCTCCGGCATGTCGGCTGCCGAGAACGACGGGCCGATGACCTTGCCCAATGTCGTGTCGTTGCCCTGGCTGCCACCGATGGTGACCTGGTAGAACTCCTGCCCGTTCTTGTCCACGCCGAGAATGCCGATATGGCCGACGTGGTGATGCCCACAGGCGTTCATGCAACCCGAGATGTTGATCTCGATGTCGCCGATGTCGTGCAGGTAGTCGAGGTCGTCGAAGCGCGCCTGGATGGCGTTGGCGATCGGGATCGACTTGGCATTGGCGAGGTTGCAGAAGTCGCCGCCGGGGCAGGCGATGATGTCGGTGACGAGGCCGATGTTGGGCGTGGCCAGCCCCGCGGCCCGTGCCTTCTCCCACAGCGCGAACAGGTCGGACTGGCGGACGTCTGCCAGCACCAGGTTCTGTTCGTGGGTGACACGCAACTCACCCAGGCTGTATTCGTCGGCCCAGTCGGCCACGTGCTCCATCTGTTCGGCGGTGGCGTCGCCGGGGGCGACCGCCTTGTGTTTGGTCGACAGCGCCACGATGGCGTAACCGGCCTGTTTGTGGGCGCGCACGTTGCGGCTGACCCACGCGGCAAAGGCCTTGTTCCCGGCCTGATGGCGCTCGAAGCCGGCGTCGACGGCGGGCAGGCTGTCACGCGCCGGATCGACGAAATGCGTGGCGACGCGCGCGACCTCGGCGGCGGTCAGCGTCGCCGGCCCGTCCTTCAGGTGTGCCCATTCGGCTTCCACTTCGGCCCGGAAGGCGGCGATGCCCATGCTCTTGACCAGAATCTTGATCCGCGCCTTGTACAAGTTGTCGCGCCGGCCGTGGCGGTTGTAGACGCGCAGTACCGCTTCGCAATAGCTCAGGATGTGCTGCCATGGCACGAACTCGGCGACTTCCTCGCCGATGATCGGCGTGCGCCCGAGGCCACCACCGACCAGCACGCGAAAGCCGATCTCGCCACCTGCGTCACGACGCAGTTCGAGGCCAATGTCGTGAGCGCGGATTACGGCACGATCTTCCAGCGCGCCGTTGACCGCGATCTTGAACTTGCGCGGCAGATAGGCGAACTCGGGGTGGAAGGTGCTCCACTGGCGCAGGACTTCGCACCACGGGCGCGGGTCGATCTGTTCGTCGCCGGCGACGCCCGCGAACGGGTCCGAGGTGATGTTGCGGATGCAGTTGCCCGAGGTCTGGATGGCATGCATCTGCACCGTTGCCAACTCGGCGAGGATCTCGGGCACGTGCTCCAGCGCCGGCCAGTTGAACTGAATGTTCTGGCGGGTGGTGAAGTGGCCGTAGCCCTTGTCGTAGGTGCGCGCGATGTGGGCGAGCTTGCGCAGCTGGCGGCTCGACAGCAGGCCGTACGGGATCGCAACCCGCAGCATCGGCGCATGGCGCTGGATGTACACGCCGTTTTGCAGGCGCAGCGGGCGGTATTCGTCCTCGCTCAGCTCGCCGGCGAGGTAGCGGCGGGTCTGATCGCGAAACTGGGCGACGCGTTCATCGACGATTTGCTGATCGTAGTGATCGTAGCGGTACATGCGTTCTCTCCGTGGGCGGCGTGGTTCGCGGCACCCCAGGCTGGCCCGTGGTGGTGACTGCTGTCGGCGGGAGCCTGGGAACGGCACGCCGTTCTGATGGGAAGCGATCCTATCGCGTGCTTATAGTATCTGGAAGGTTGTTTTGGTTAGGGTAAAATAACGTATAGTTATATTGTGACGGATGAAGGGGCTGGAGCCGTGAATCTGCAGCAACTACGCTATGTGTTCGAGGTGGCCCGCCGCAACCTCAATGTCTCCGAGGCTGCGGAAGCCTTGTTCACCTCTCAGCCGGGCGTATCCAAGCAGATCCGTCAGCTGGAATCCGAGCTTGGTGTGGAGGTGTTCGTACGCCATGGCAAACGCCTGGTCGGGGTCACCGAGCCGGGACGTCAGGTGCTGATGATCGCCGAGCGCATGCTGCGCGACGTAGACAACCTGAAGCAGGTCGGCGATGAGTTCAGCAACGAGGCCGAGGGCAGCCTGTCGATCGCCACCACCCACACCCAGGCGCGCTACGTTCTGCCGCGCGTGATCCGCGACTTCATGCACCGCTATCCGAAGGTCAAGTTGTCGCTTCACCAGGGCAGCCCGCGCCAGGTGTGCGAGATGACGCTGTCTGGCGAGGCCGACATCGCGATCGCCACCGAGGCCATCGAAGAGTATGCCGATCTGGTGATGCTCCCCTGCTACCAATGGAACCGTTGCGTCGTCGCCACCCCGCGTCACCCGATCCTGCGGGAGCGCCCATTGACGCTCGAAGCCATTGCCCGCCATCCGCTGATTACCTACGACGACGCCTTCACCGGTCGCGGCCTGATCAACAAGGCGTTCCTGGGGCGCGGGCTGGCACCCAACGTCGTGCTCACCGCGATCGATTCGGACGTGATCAAGACCTACGTGGCGATGGATCTCGGGATCGGCATTCTCGCGCGCATGGCCTTCGACCCCGCCGAGGACCGCAACCTCGGCATGGTCGACGCCGCCCACCTGTTCGAATCCAGCACCACCCGCATCGGCCTGCGCCGTAACGCCTATTTGCGTGGCTTCATCTACAGCTTCATCGAGCTGTTCGCCCCGCACCTGACGCGCCGCATCGTTGAAGCGGCGATTGCCGGTGGCGGAGGGGATTACGCGTTGTAGGGGGCGTGTAAAGATGGCAGGTCAGCCGCTTGCGGCACCGGTTCGGCGAACTACACGAGACGCACCGGACCCGGATAGCGCGCGACGAGTTCGTCGGCGGTCAGGAGCGTGATGCCTTCGGTCGCGGCCTGGGCGACAAGAATGCGGTCGAACGGATCCTTGTGAATCGGCGGCAGGTTGGCGACCGCGATCGCATGCTCGCTGCGGATGGGAACTTCGATGTACGCGTTGTCGAGCAGTCCCCGCTGGAGCAGGTGTGGCTCCACTTGGAAGTCGTCGCGACCGAGTCCGCGCTTGATCGTGATCTCCCACAGGCTGGCCGCGCTGAAACACAGCGTGTTTTCCGGAGCCTCGAGCAGCGCAAGGGTCTCCGCTGTCAGTCGCGCGGGGTCGCCGGCGGCCCACAGTAGCAAATGGGTATCGAGCAGAAGTTTCATGCGCCGCCGCCGAACAGGCGCTCGATCTCTTCGCCGCCCATCCGGTCGAAGTCGTCGGGAACGCGGATCTGGCCCGTCATGAAACCAACGCGCCTGATCTGTCCGGCCTCGGGGGTGTCCAGCGGCACGACCTTGACGAGCGGCTTGCCCGCCTTCGCGATCACGAAGGGCGTACCTTGCGCGGCCAGCTCGACCAGACGCGACAAATGTGTTTTTGCTTCATGAATATTGACCGTGCGCATGATTGTCATCCACCGGATGGGTCTGATTTAGTCTGGTTAGTTTAGTTTCTCCGGAACGCGGGAGCAATCCGAGTTGCGCATCACACCCGGGGAGCGACGGCTCTGGGGGTGCGGAAGAGTCGCTCGTCGGCCTCAATTGCTGTTCGAACGCTTGGCCTCATCCAGCAACGGCAGAATGCTCGCGAAGATGTCGTCCCACTCGTCGCGGTCGATGTCGAGCAGGCCGAAGTAGCGCAGCATGAAGGCACCCTCGGTGGCGAGAAAGGCGAGGCGGGCGCGACGGTCGCCCGCGTCTGCCCGGTTCAGGCCGGCAACGCGCTGGCGATACCATTCGCGGGTGCTGGCGAGGTGTTCGGGCGACTGGATGAGGGCGGCCATGAGGCCGGCGGCCTTGGCATTGGACAAGTCGTCCGACAGGCGGGTGGCTTCGACGTGGGCGCGCACACGGGTCACCGGATCGGGGGCGGCGCCCGCGATCGGTTGATAGATCCGCTGGTAGTCCTGCTCCCAGCGCGCGAACATCGCGTCGATCAACGCATCCTTGGTGCCGAAGCACGACTGCACGCCGCCCTTGCTGATGCCGGCCGCACGTGCGACGGCATCCATGGTCAGGCCCGCCGCACCGGACTGGCGGATGATGTGCTCGGCGACGTCGAGTACGGCGTCGCGGTCAATGGTCTTGTTGCGCCCCATGAAAACCCTCTTTTAAATCCATACGGACGTATTTATAATGCAGCGCTACGGCTGCGGCAAGCCTCGGGCGCTTCTCGCCCCTGGCGCCTTGTCCCGTTGCCGCACGGTCATCGAGGATCTCATGAAACCAAACGCCCCTCCGATCCATCCCGCCGCCGGCCATCGCTGGCTGGTGCTCGCCATCGTTTCGGTGGCGCTGCTGCTCATCGTCATCGACATGACCGTGCTGTATACCGCATTGCCGCGCCTGACGCACGATCTGGCCGCCACCGCAGCGGAGAAGCTGTGGATCGTCAATGCCTATCCGCTGGTCGTCGCCGGCCTGTTGCCCGGTGCCGGCACGCTGGGCGACCGGGTTGGGCACAAACGCCTGTTCCTGATCGGGCTGGTGGTTTTCGGGGTGGCCTCGGCGTGCGCCGCCTATGCGCCGTCGCCGGCGTTGCTGATCGCTGCCCGTGCCTTGCTCGCCGTGGGCGCGGCGCTGATGATGCCGGCGACGCTGTCGATCATCCGCCACACCTTCGAGGACGATGCCGAGCGCTCGTTCGCGATCGGGGTGTGGGCGGCCGTGGCGTCCGGTGGCGCGGCACTCGGCCCGGTGGTGGGTGGGGTCCTGCTCGAGTACTTCTGGTGGGGATCGGTGTTTCTGATCAACGTACCCATCGTACTGCTTGCCTTGCCGCTGGCGTGGTGGCTGATCCCGGCGCGGCCTGGCGACGCGCGGCGCGCCTGGGATGCGGTCGCTTCGCTGCAGATCATGGCCGGTCTGATCGCGCTGGCCTATGCGATCAAGGCCCTGGGGCAGCGTGGTACGGCATGGGTCGAGGTGACGCTGGCGGTGGCGCTCGGCGTCGGGTTCATGTGCCTGTTCCTGCGGCGACAGCGTCGCGCGGTCGCACCGCTGATCGACTTCGCGCTGTTTCGCAACCGGCGTTTCTCCGCCGGAGTGGCGGCGGCCATCGTCGCGGCGGTCGCGCTGATCGGTATGGAGCTGGTGTTTGCGCAGCGTCTGCAACTGGTCGCGGGGCTGTCGCCGCTGCAGGCGGCGTGGCTGATCCTGCCGATCCCACTGGCCGCCTTTGTCGCCGCGCCGCTGGCGGGCCTCGCGCTGCGCTGGGTCGATGCCGGGCGCTTGATGGCGCTGGCGCTGGCGGTGGCGGCGATCGGCACGCTGGGGCTGTTGCTGAGCTTCGATGGCGCATTGCCGCTGCTGATCGCCAGTCTGACGGTGATCGGTCTGGGGCTGGGGGCGACGATGACCGGTGCGTCGAGCACCATTCTGCTCAATGCGCCACCCGAACGTGCCGGCATGGCCGCATCCATCGAGGAGGTGTCCTACGAACTGGGGGCGGCAATCGGGGTGGCCCTGCTGGGCAGCATCCTGTCGGCCGTCTATGCCGTGAGCCTGCGCCTGCCGGTCGGACTGGAGGTCAGCGATCGTGCGCACGACAGTCTTGACGAGGCCCTGCTTGCCGCCGAGACGCTTGCCCCCGAGATGGCGACGACGCTGACCATGCTTGCCCGAACGGCCTTCGATGAGGCGTTCGTGATCGTGCTCGCGGTCGTCACGGCGCTGCTGGGCATTGCCGCGGCTGCCATTCTGCTGACCGGGCGGGGTTCTGGGGGAGCGGTCGAATGTGCTGCCGAGGTGCCCCGTTGTTGAGCGCGTTTGAGCGCCCCCAAGAAACGGCCAGTGCCGATTCCGCCCCCCGAGGGCAAGAAAACTTGAGGTGGCTCGGCGTTTTCTTGAGAGGGCGTCAACCCGTGCATTCATGGGACGAGCAAGGGCGTCGCGACGGTTTTGGCGAAAATCCTTGTCCTCAATGCCATAACCCACCGGGTCGCCAGCGCGGCCGGCGGTGACGCGGCGGCGGGTGAAGCAGGTCGGAAAGCCACCCCACGTGATCGTCGTGCCCCATGGCAGCGGGATGCCTGTATGTGGGGGGTGCTGGGCGTGACTGGCCGGACTGTGCGGTCGTGGCCAGAGACTGCAGGCGGCGGATGCGTTCGGCGGTGGCTGGATGGGTGCGCAGCCAGGACGGTTCGGGGTTGCCCCAGCCGGGTAGCAGGACGTTCAGCCAGGAGCGCTGCGCGCGTTCGATGCGCGCCAGCGCCGCCGCCAGTCCCAGTGGATCGCCAGTCAGCGCGGCGGCCTGGAGGTCGGCATCGAACTCGCGCACCCGCGACAACCCGAGTTGCGCCAGCAGGGCGATGTGTGGCGCGGCGATCAGCAGCAACAGACCGGCCCAGCTCACGCTCAGGGTGCCGGCGAGCAGCCATGGCAGCGACAGCAGCAGGAACACCTGGCCGGCGAGGGCGAGCAGACTGGTCAGCCGGCTGACATAGTCGGCCAGGCCCATCACCCGAAGGTCGCCGCTGGCGATGTGCGCGGTCTCGTGGGCGAGTACCCCGGTCAGCTCGCGCGGGCTCAGGCCCCGCAGCAGACCGTCGGTCACAGCGATCGCCGAGCGTTGCCGGTTGCCGACCGCGAACGCGTTGATCATCGGGCTGGGAACGTAGTAGAGCTCCGGTGTCGTGGGCAGTTCGGCGCGCTCGGCCAGTGTGGCCTGGGTGTGCCACAGCCACGGTGCCGCCCGGGGCGGAATCGGCTGCGCGCGGTAAAGGCTCAGCGTGATGCGCGTGGACGCCGCGGGCTGGAACACGAGGACCGCGACGCAGGCGCCAATCGCCAGCCAGAACCCTGCGGCCCCAAGCAGCAGCATGCCGGCCAGCGCGCAGATGCCGATCAGTACGATGACCAGCAGCAGCGACTGCAGGGCATTGAGCCAGGCGTGACGTTGCCAGTTGCGTGCATGCATGACAGTAACGAGTGGTCCTGTTCTCTCCAGTGTGTCGGACAGCGCAATCATGCCATGGCAGCGCCCCGGTAACCGGCGAATGCGCTGCAGGGGGTCGCGACAGGCCGCCTCGGCGGCTCGATTCCGGCGTTCGGGGTGTGATGGCGCTATGGGTGAGAGGCGTGTGGGGCGGCCAAGTTTCAGGTCAAGGCTCAGGTCGAGATATCGGCGGGCAACGCGCACGTCAGCTCCACGGTTCGGCGTGCAGCACCAGCGTGCCCTTGAAGCCCGGCCGCAGGTTCGCACGCGTATGCACCGCGACGCGAATCTCCCGGCCGCCCCCGGGCAGGGGTGTTTGCTCGACCTGACGGGGCGCTTCACCGAGGCCGTTCTCCGAGGCCAGACCATAGCGGATGCTGGTGTCGCGAATCGCAAAGCTGACCGTCTCCTGGTACATGAAGCCTTCGAAGTGGTTGTTGAACCAGAAGCGGCGTTCGACCTCGAACGCCGGTACGCGCACGCCGAAGTCGATTGCGAACATCAGCGCGCGGTCGCTGGCCATGCGCGCCGCGTCGGTCAGATAGCCGGTGAACAGATACACCGGCTTGTGTTCGCCGATCAGTTCGTCAAAGGTCTTCAGCACAGCGGATTCGTGGGCGTAACGGCGTTCATTGAGCAGGTAGTTGGCAGCGCCGCGGACCTGGCAGGCCACGTCGAAATGGTATGAGCCCTTGATGCTGCGCCCGGCGTCGCGGTGCTCCTGAATTGCGCGGGGCAGGGTCAGCGCCTCGACCTCGAGCGTGACGGTGACGCGCACACTGCCGAACAGGAAGCGGCGCATGTTCTGGTAGCCAGCTTCGGAGTTGACGATACCGTGCGGGCCGGAATGGCTGCGGAAGGCGATGGCACGTGGCGCATCCTGTACGCTGGCGTTGTCGATGCGCACCAGGCCGTCGCTCATCGCGCCGGCGGCGTGCTTCGACAAACCGTAGAAGGCGTCGTAATCGCGGTGGTTGGATCCGATGAAGCAAAAGAAACGCTCGGCCGGAAAGGCGCCGTCGAGCGAATGGACCGGCGTCTTCTCATCCTCGATGCGCAGGTACTGGCGCATACGGTCACGGTTGAAGTTGGCCACCTGCATGCGGTCCAGCGGTCCGAGGTCGGGGGCGTTGAACGGCCCGAAGTCGATCCCCGAATGGGGCGTGCCGTAGGTATAGACCTTATCTACCAGCGGGTCGCTCGCGGCGCCGGCGGACAACTGCAGGCGCCGGTTGTCCGCTGGATCGCTGGCGCCGTGGCGGCAGATGTTCTGCAGATAGGTGCGGCAGATCAGCCCGCCCATCGAGTGTGCCACCAGATGCACCTTGAAGTCGGCCAGAGCCTGCGCGTCGTCTCCGCACACGGCGCGGCGTACCTCGAGAATGAACGCCCGCAGTCCTTCGGCAAAGGCTTCCATGCTCTCGCGCTTGCCGCTGCCAAGCGACTTCGATACTGGCTCGTAGTAGCGATACACCCATACCGATCGCGCCGGCACGCTCCCCGGAGGATGGTCGGTGCCGCCGTTGACAAACGCATCGACGTAGTCGTGGTCCTTCATCAGCCGCACCAGCGGGGATTCGAAGATGAAGCGCACGACATCCATCGCCGCGTTCTGGCGCGCCATGGTCGAGCCGATGTTGAAGCCCATGTAAGGGTCGGCGGTGGTGGTCTCGATCTCGCTCATCGTCGCCGCATAGCCGCGGACGTAGAGGATGGGGTACCACGGGGCGGTGATGCGCTTGGTGCGGGACATGGCGGCTCCTTGCGGGTAGGCGGGGGCTGGAAGACATGCTGCGCGCTCGCTTCGGGGTACGGTGCCGATCGCGGTCCGCGTGCCAGACCGAAGCATGTTCAAAGCATAGACCGCGGTGTGGCCGAGACAAGAAACCGGATGTTTCGGAATGCGGGCGTAAACGTGCTGCCCGTCCCGCCGGGCATCGGCGTGTCCCGGTCAGCAGTGGCGGCATCCGGTTTATGATATTGAGTTTTTATGAATATTGAAATATCATTCATTCCATGATTTTTGAAGTCAATTTGATTAACTCATTTAAATTTGTGATTTGGGTAATGTGTTATATGGCGGACTCTCTGTAGCAGGTTGCTAGGTATGTCTTCCAGGTTCGCTGCGTCCCGTATTGGGTTTCATATGAATTCGCGCTGAAGAGCACGCATCGTTCACGGAAGCCGTTTCAGCGCATCGGCATGCTCAATTCGTTGGAGTCATGGATGAAGGCGGTTCTGGGATTTTTGCTGATCGTCGTGAGCGCGATGTTCTCGGGAGGTGTTCTTGCCGACTACACTGTCGAGCGCATCACCCTGTTTGTCTCTGACGGTTTCAATAGCTGGCACGATACACCGCTGGGTAACCCGGGCAGTAGTTTGCCTGCATCGGGCCTGATGAGTGCCCAGTTCGCAGCGAGCACCGATGCCAGTGGCAATCACACCTGGATCTGGACGTTGACCAACGCCAGCGGCGGCACCATCCACGACCTGCGCTTTACCGCCTTCCTGGACGTGGACCTCGGTGCTTCGACCAATACCTTCTTCAACGAATACGGTGGCCTCCTGGCCCTGGGCGCGCCAACCGGCTACGTCGCGGCCGATCGGTGGGAGGTTGGCGAGCCGGGCTATCTGACTGGCGATCTGCTGGTGCGCGCCTCCACAGGCGATCTCGGTAACCGTGCCGCGACCGGGCCAACCGCCCATGACGACGTTGCCTGGACGCTCTCCTTGCCGATCAGCGAATGGACGGAGGACGAGACCCTTACGATCACCGTCACCGTGCAGAACGATGGTACGGAGGGTCTGTGGCAACAGGATTTCGACGATGGCGGGTCTCGAGTCTTTCAGATGGTGGCCCTCCAGCAGCGCAATGCTCCTGCGATTCGCACAGTGGACTACGCGGTGGAGAAACTGGCACTGACGACCCCGGTTGGCGTAGGTTCGCAGGCCGCCTTCCGGATCGTCGTCACCAACAATGGGCCGGACGATGGCACTGGCGCACGTGTCACCAATGCGGTGCCCGTCGGTTTCGGTAACGTTCAATGGAGTTGTACGGCGCAAGGCAGTGCCCACTGCGGCACAGCCGGAGGCAGCGGTGACGTCGATCTGATCACACATATTCCAGTGGGGCATGGTGTGACGGTTCTCGTACAAGGCGATGCGCTGGTTATGGGCCCCATCTTAAGTCAGGCGCAAGTCAGCGCCCCCCCGAGTGAACTGGATATCGACCTGGGGAACAACCACGCCAGCGCTGCCGTGCAGGTAACCGCCTCGGGAAACACTGACGACATCACGCCCGTGCCCTGGCTCGGGCTGCCGGGTCTGCTGATGCTGGTGGGGCTGCTGCCGCTGGTTGCCTGGTTTTCGCTGCCGAGAACCGCGCGGCGGCGAGGGCAACGGGGCGTTGGTTCGGGCAGATGGCTCGTTGTGGCGATCAGTCTCGGCCTCATGCCTGTGCCGGAGGCCAACGCCATTTTTGTCAACGGGGATTTCGAAGCTGCCAGCTTTCAGGCCTGGGTACTGAGACATGGACTCAACCGTGGTCTGCAAGGCGTGCCGCCATTCAACGAGAACAGCATCACCATCACAACGGGGGGCACGCCTCTCCTGACGGTCGTGGGGGCAGGGGCCGATCCGCGCGCGCCGCATCTGGTCTTGCCCAGGCAAGGCAACTATTCCGCCAAGATCAATGACGAAAGCCCCGGTTACCACCTGAACTACATCCAGCAGCGGGGGGTGATCACCGAAGACGATCGCGACCCTGTGGATGGCAAGTTGCACGTACGGTTCTCTTATGCAGCGGTGCTGCAGGATCCCAACCACGCAGCGCATCATCAGCCATTCTTTCACGTATATCTGAAAGACGTCACGCTGGACGAAACGTTGTACGACGATTTTGCCTATGCCAACCAGCCCGGGCGCGTCTACTTTCATACCCGGTACCTGGGCAGCAAATGGGTCTCCACTCCGTTCATCGATGTCGATATCATCGTGCCCGAGTCCAGCCTCGGCCATGAACTGGAGATTCGCGCCCTGGGCGCGGACTGCGCCCTGGGTGGCCATGGTGGCTACGTCTACGTGGATGCCTTCGGTTCGCTGGCCATTCCGCCTCAGGGTGCCTGCATCCAGGATCTGGCGGTACGCGGCAAACCCGGAAACGTCCAGTTAACCTGGGGTGACACCGGTGCCGCTGCGTATGCTGTTTACCGGGCCGAATCACTGCAAGGCCCCTTCATCAAGCTGGCTGAAACGCAATCGCGTTATTCGACCTGGCTCGATCGCAACGTGGAGGCCGGCAAACCGTACTACTACAGCATTCGCGCGCTGGATGTGGATGGTCACGAAATCTGCACCTCCGGAGAGGTCGTCGGTATCGCACCGGAACACTGGAACCCGGGCGATCCGCTCAATCGTGCGCCCTACTTCACCACCACACCGCCCACGCTCGGCGATGTACGCAACCTTTACACCTATCAGCCGCATGTGCACGATGAGGATGGCGACACGCTGACCTTCGTCCTCAACCATGGCCCCATCGGCATGACGCTGGAGGCGACAACCGGCGCGCTGGAGTGGCAGCCCACCGCCACCGGTGACTTTCGCGTCAACCTGGGTGTAAGCGATGGTCACGGCCATCAGGCCAGCCAGGCGTTTGCCATCACCGTGCACGACAGCAACCACGCGCCGGTCATCCAGAACGCCTTGCCCGCCAAGGTGCCTGCCGGCGTCAACTTCGTGCATCAGGTCAATGCCATCGATCCCGATGGCGACGCGCTGATCTACAGCATCGGCAGCCAGGCGGTTGGCGTCGACATCTCGACGACCGGGCGGGTCACCTGGTCCGACCCGCAGCCCGGGCGCTACCCGATCACGCTCGTCGTGGCCGACATTCACGGCGCACGCGATACGCAACAGGTGGTGGTCGCGGTCGAAGCCTTCCCCGAATTCGTCTCCATACCGGTGGTTTCGGCCACTGTCGGCGAACCATACCGCTACCAGGCGTTGGCGATCGACCGCGACGGAGATCCCATCGAATATGCAGTGCTGGAAGGCCCCGCAGGCCTCGTGGTCGACGCCGCAAATGGCCTCGTGCAATGGACGCCAACCGCGGCGGGCAATCATCCGATACGCCTCGGCGCATCCGACCCCAACGGCAACACCGGTCATCAGAACTACACCTTGCGCGTAACGACCAACCCCAACCGGGCGCCTGTCTTTACCTCCACACCGATCACGCACGTCACCTACCCGAGCAACTATGTCTATTCGGCACGGGCAATCGACGCCGATGGCGACCACCTGTTGTGGCAACTGCTCGAAGGTCCGCCGGAAATGGAAATTTCGACCAACGGGCGTGTCACCTGGAGCTTCGCCAATACGGTCAGTGGGCGTTTCCCGGTCAGCATCCAGGTCGATGACCAGCGCGGTGGCGTCACCACGCAGGACTATGAACTGCAAGTGGGCCAGTTCACCAACTCACCCCCCGTCATCAGTAGCTCCCCCACCACCAGAGTGACGGCGGGCAGCAGCTACGGCTATCAGATCAACGCCAGTGATCCCGATGGCGACTCACTGGGATTCGCATTGACACAAGGCCCGGCGGGAATGACGATTACCGACCGTTTCGTCTCCTGGCTACCCACGGTCGCGGAGGTCGGCGTGCACTCGGTGCAAGTCACCGTCAGCGATACCGCGGGCAATGCCGTCACGCAAAACTGGAGCCTCGAAGTCGTACCCGCCGGGGCCAACCGTCCTCCGGTCATTACCTCCACACCAACGGTGGTGGGCACGGCGGGGGTGACCTACGTCTACCCGGTGAGCGCCAGCGATCCGGATGGTGATCCCGTGGACTACGCACTGCTCGAGTCGCCACCGGGCATGAGCATCAGCGCTGCGGGCCGCATCGAGTGGCCGGTGCCTGTCGACACAGCAGGCAGCTTTCCCGTGGTCCTGGAGGTCTCCGATGGCCGCGGCACCTCGGTGCGACAAAGCTTCGTCATCGGTGTAGGCATTGCCGCCAACCGGCCGCCGCGCATCACCTCCACGCCCGTGGCCACCGCCACCGCTGGCCAGAACTACGTCTATCAGCTCAATGCCAGCGACCCGGACGGCGACCCGCTCGCCTACTCTGTTGCCACCGCCGAGCCGGCCATCACCGTCACCACCGCTGGCCGGATTCAATGGAGTGTGCCCGCTGGAGTATCGGGCACCGTGGACGTGGAGGTTCAGGTCACCGACGGGCGCGGGGGGCTTGCCTCCCAGCGCTTTGTCATCGGCATCGCGGAGGCCGGTAACCGCGCGCCGGTCATCAGCAGCCAGCCCGGGGTCACCGCCACATCGGGCGCGACCTACAGCTATCAGGTCACCGCCATCGATGCCGATGGCGATCCGCTCGCCTATCGACTCCTGACCGCTCCGGGCGGCATGACAATTTCGTCCACCGGTTTGGTCGAATGGGCCATCCCGGCCGGGGTCTCCGGACTCGCACCGGTCGAGATCGAAGTCAGCGATGGCAACGGTGGCGTGGCCCGCCAGGGGTACGCTCTCTCGGTCGCCGGCGCTGGCAACCGGGCTCCACGCATTACCTCTGCACCGCAGCAGCTTGCCACGGTCGGCACCCTCTACGCCTACCAGGTCTATGCCACCGATCCCGATGGCGATCCGTTGAGCTACAGTTTGTCGCAGGCCCCGGCAGGCATGACGATCTCCACCGCGGGCCGGATCGAATGGATACCGACCGCCGCACAGAACGGCCTGCACGACATCACCATCGTCGTTGCCGACGACAAGGGGGCCAGCGCGACCCAAAGCTATGGCGTCTACGCCCAGTTGGCCACCAATCAGGCGCCGCGCATCACCAGCGCGGCAGTGCAACGCGCGCTGCCGGGCGTGCCCTACACCTACCAGGTCGTGGCCACCGACGCCAACGGCGACCCCATTACGTTCAGTTTGGAGCGGGGGCCGGCAGACATGGTCATGTCCGCTACCGGTCTGGTGACATGGGCAAGCCCTGTTTTGGGTGATCATACGGTCGAAGTACGCGCTGCCGACCCGCATGGTGCCTACGCTAGCCAAACCTACACCTTGCGCGTAGCGATCAACTCGGCTCCGGTCATCACCAGTACACCGGTGGCCGTCGCCCAGGTCGGTCAGCCCTACGGCTACCAGGTCGTCGCGACCGATGCCGACGGCGACTTTTTGACGTACACCCTCACTGGCGCGCCTGCGGGGTTCAGCATCTCCGCCACGGGTCTGCTCACTGGCACTCCAACCAACGTTGCCAACCCAAATTTGCGGGTCACCGTTTCCGACGGTCAGGCCAGCGTCACACAGGATTGGACGCTGCGCATCCAGGCCGCCCCGGCACCCGGCCCATTGAGCGTCGAAGTTCTCGCCAACCCACGCTTCATCGACCTGGGGCAGAGTACCACCCTGAACCTGTTCATTCAGGGCGGCGAAGCGCCATACACCGTCACCCGTCTGCGCATCAACAACGTCAACCAGGCCTTGGACGCCAACCACTCGACTACTTACACCCCTGCCACACTGGGTCGCTACGACGTCCAGGCCACCGTGCGCGACGCCCGCAACACCACAGCCACGGTAAGCTACTGGTTCTCCGTCAAGGATCCGACTGACACCATTGCCCCGATCGCGGAGATGACCGCGCCCGGCCGCTCGGACGACATCACCGTCAGCGACGTCTCGAGCATCAGCGACATCGTCGGCACGGCCAGTGATGCCAACCTGGCCGAATATCGCCTGCTCATTTCGGATGCCGGCAAGGAGCAGTGGAGCGAGTTGACCGTGGGCAGTACCAGCGTGACATCCGCCAAGCTGGGCAGCCTCAACCCGCAAACCATCGTCAACGGTCTGTATGACATCGCCTTGATCGCTACCGACCTCAGTGGCAACCAGTCGAGCGCTCGCATCACCGTCGCGGTGGAAGGCGAACAAAAAACGGCTCCGTTGCAGTTGAGCTTTGAAGACCTGAGCTTCGATGTCGAAGGACTACCGCTCACCGTCACCCGAAGCTACGATAGCCTCAAGCGGCTGCATGACCTGGACTTCGGCTACGGCTGGACGGTGGACTACCAGAACGTCTGGGTGCAAACGAACGGGGTTCTGGGGCGAGATTGGCGGATCAGCACGGAAGGCACGGGCTTCAACCGGCAGACCTGCGTGCGCCCGCTGGGCAGCCGGGTGGCGAGTGTCCGTTTGCCGGGCGGGCAGCTGGAGCAGTTTTCCCTCAGGGCCAGTCCGGAATGCGCACCGACGCTGACCTGGACAGGCTATGTCCAGGGCATTGAGTTCGTGCCGCATGCGCGCAACAAGAGCGGCAGTCGGCTCGAAGCACTGGGCCACGGGGCGTTCAACGCCCAAACGGGCGATCTGTTTGATATGGGGATGCTGGAAGTCTTCAATCCCAGCACGTACAAACTCACCCTGCTCGACGGCACCGAGTATTACCTGCGCGCGGACTTCGGCATCGAACAGATCCGGGACCGCCACGGCAATACCCTGCAGTTCTCCGCCAACGGCATCCACCATTCGGGTGGCTGGGCGCTGCAGTTCACACGCGACGCCCACGGCCGGATCACCCGGATCGACGCCCCCGGCAGCAAGACGCTCAGCTATGGCTACGACGGCGTGGGCAACCTCATCAGCATGACCGACGAGATCGGGGCGGTGAGCACCTATGCCTACAACGCCCCGTCGGTGCCGCACGGTCTGACCGACTACACCGATCCACTGGGCCGCCTGTTGCTCAAGACCGAGTACGACGCCGAGGGCCGGGTCACGCGGCAAACCGACGGCGCGGGCCGTGCCGTCACCATCGCCACCGACAACAGTGCCAACCGGCAAACCGTGCGTGATCGCAACGGCAACACCACCGTGTACACATTCGATGAACGCGGCAACGTCACCCAGGTCACCGATGCGCTGGGCGGCATCACGCGCTACGCCTACGACGCCCACGACAACGAAATCTCCGTCACCGACCCGCTGGGTCGCACCACCACGCGCAGCTTCGACGCCTACGGCAACATCACTAGCGAGACCGACCCGCTGGGCCGCATTACCACCACCGCCTACAACGCCCGGGGCAACGTCACCGAGGTCACCGACGCGGCCGGCAACGTCACCCGCAACAGCTGGAGCCCCAACAACGAACTCACCCGCATCACCAACCCGCTGGGCCAGGCCACCGACCTGGGCTACACCCCCCGGGGCAGCCTGCTGAGTCTGACCGATGCTGCCGGCAACCAGACGCGCTACAGCTACGCCGCCATCAACGGCACACAGCTCAAGCAAAGCGAAACCGGACCGGACGGCACGGTAAGCACCTACAGCTATGACGCGGCGGGCAACGTCACCGCTACCGGCAGCAGCCTGGTGCTCAGCGAAGGCGGCAGCCCCGTCACCGTCACCACCCGCAGCACATGGGATGCCAAGGGCCGTCTGATCAGCCAGACCGATGCAGCCGGTTACACCACCGGCTACCACTACAATGCGGCCGGCGAACTCACCCAGGAAACCGACCCACTGGGCCGCGTCACCGGCCACAGCTACAACAGCCGTGGTGAGAAGACGGAGACCGCCTACCCGGACGGCCTCAGGGAGACCTGGCAATACGACCACAACGGCAACGAAACCCGCAACTGCGGCGGCAACGGAAATCTGTGCACCCAGACCCAGTACGACGCACTGAACCGCCCCGTCCAGGTCACCGATCCGACGGGCACCATCACCCGCACCCAGTACGACGCCGCCGGCCAGGCCACCGAAACCACCGATGGCCGGGGCCACACCACCCGCTACGCCTACGACGCCGCAGGCCGCCAGACCGAGCTTACCAACCCCTTGGGCGACAGCATCACCCGCGATTACGACCTGGCCGGCAATCTCGTGGAAGAAACCGATCCCCTCGGCCACCGCATCGAGCACGCCTACAACGCAGCCGGCCAGCGCACGCGCACCCGGCTGCCCACCGGAGCCATCACCGCCTGGGGCTACAACGAAGTGGGCCAGCGCATATCGGAAACCACTCCCGAAGGGCAGATCATCGGCTTCGCCTACGACAGCTTGGGCCGGCTGGTCAGCGTCACCGACGGCGAAGGTGCACAGAGCACCTACCGCTACAACGCCCAGGGTCAGCTACTGAGCCAGACCGATGCCGAACATAAGAGCACTGGCTACGGCTACGACAGCGCGGGCCGCCGGGTCAGCCGGACGCTGGCCGACGGCAGTGGTGAAGCGCTGCGCTACAACGCCGTGGGTCAGTTGATCGAGAAGACCGACTTCGATGGCGCCACCACCGTGTGGGAATACGGCAGCAGCGGCGGCGACACCGGCCGGCTGATGCGCATCCACCGCCCCGATGGCAGCCACCAGCAGGTGGCCTACGACGGCCACGGCAGGGTCAACCGCCACACCGACAGCCGGGATGGCACGGAAAACCTCACGCTCGATGCCCTGGGCCGGGTCACGCAACGCAGCCTCAACCACAGCGCAGCGCAACTGACGGGCAGCAGCGCCTACAGCGCCACAGCCCAGTACCAGTGGGACGCCAACAGCAACCGCACGCGGCTGCGGCTCACCCACCCGAACCGTGACCTCGATGCCACCTATGACGCGGCCAACCAACTGGAATCGCTCACCGACGCACAGGGCGGGGAGAGCGTCTTCACCCACGATGCGGCAGGGCGCCTGACGCACATCGAACGCAGCGACGGCTCCACCAGCCACTACAGCTACAACGCCGCAGGCCAACTGACCGGCATCCACCATCAGGATGCCCTGTCCGGCACGCTGGCAAAGTTCGACTACACCGTGAACCTCAACGGTCAGCGCACACACGCCACAGAGGAAATCAACGCGGGCGGCAACAGCGTGCGCAGAACACTGGCGTGGCGCTACGACGACGCGGGCAAGCTGATCGAAGAGCGGATCGAGCAGACTCAGCCCACGGTGCAACACCTCACCACGACCTACAGCCACGACCGGGTGGGCAACCGCACCGCCCGAACCATCAGCGGCAGCCATACCCAGAGCACCACGTACCAGTACGACGCCAACGACCGGCTCACGCAGGAAGTGGACAGCCTGCACGGCACCACCACGCACCGCTACGATCTCAAGGGCAACCTGATCGAACGACGAAACGGCCCGCACGTGAGCACCTACACGTGGAACAGCGACAACCGCCTCACGAAGGTCGAGACCGGCCACAAGACCGTGACCTACGGCTACGACCCGCAAGGGCGGCGGATCAAGAAACTCGTCACGGAAGGGGCGAACAGGACGGAAACGCACTACGTGCTCGACACCGAGCGCGCGTACCACGAAATCGTCATCGAGCGCACCCGAACCAACAACGACCCGTGGCAGGAGCGGGCCTACCTGCACACGCCCGGCGGCGTGGGCGAACTGATCAGCGACAGCGACGGGACAAGCACCCGGCAGGTGTACACGGACGGACAGGGCTCAACCCGCCTGACCACCGACGGCACCACAACACACAGTTGGAGCTTCGATGCCTTCGGCAACCTGCAAGCGGGCAGCAGCGCACCGGTCACGCACCTGTACACCGGCGAGCGGTACGACCCTGATACCGGGCTGATCTACCTGCGGGCAAGAGACTACGATCCGAAAACCGGTCGCTTCATCTCGATGGACGAACACCCGGGCAGCCAGCGGATTCCGCTGACGCTGAACAAGTACCTCTACGCCAACGCTGACCCGGTCAATCATGTGGATCCGAGTGGATATTTTGGAATCGGTGGTTTTAGCTTTGGGGGCGGTCTGGCATCGTTTAATACCCTGGCGAACATGTACACAATTGCATCAATCGGCTTTGACCTCGCCGTCGGAAACTACGCTGGAGCTGCGGAAGATATTGCCAGTGAGCTGATCTGCGTTCGATTCGGAAAGGCTCTGTGTGGATTGGTCAAGAAGCATCTTGGATTCTTCTTCAGAAATACCAAGATTGACGTCAGCAAGCTACGGCTTGGAAATACCGCAAATTCAAATGACCTGGATGTAAACTTGAGGGTGTCCGGAGTCTTTAGGCCGCCGGGTACGGAGGCGCATCACATTGTCGGGAAAGCGTATTCGAATGGAGCCGGACAAGGTGCGTTGGCTATGCTTCGGAAGCACAATATCGATGCTAATTCACCTCTGAATGGCGTGTATCTGGCCAATAGAAACAGCACGATGTCAGGGACTATTCATAGTGGGCTTCATACAGAAAAGTATGCACTGGATGTCAGTGAGAGATTGGTAAAAGCAGACTCAATAGGCGGGAGAGATAGAGTTCTGCAAGAGCTGGATGATTTGAGAAGAGAGATGATGAGCGGTTTGATTAATCTAAATAGTAGAGGGGTTAATCCATGAATTACTACAGACTTGGGCATTGGGGGCGTTACGGCATTCTGGGGGGGCTGGAAGAGGAGACGCGTTGGGATTCGGATACGGTTGCTCGACGTGTTCTTAATGATGGGCAAGTGCCTCCATCGCTGAATCAGTACCAGCCTATCATAGTTCGAGCGACTGACAAGAAGAAGCTCTCTGATATTGGAAATGAGAGGCCTTTGATATTGAGTCAGCGCGCGGTCGATGCCTTGCGTCAACTATTGGATGGAAACGGTGTGCTTTATCCGTTGGAGGCACATGACACTCCACAGCCGTATTGGCTTTTTTATATTACCAATGTGATTGACTGTCTGGATGAGGTGCGCAGCGAAGGCGCTATTAATAAGGATGTGTCTGATAAATATCCGGAGAAGTATAGCACATTGCATAGTGCATTTTTCAGGCGTGAAGCACTGGACGGTTTCAATACATCCATTTTTAGGCTGCCTTATTATCGGTACATCTTTGTTGATGAGAAATTTCGGACTGCCGTGGAAAAACACAAGCTGGTGGGGTTTGAGTTGATCCCTGAAGGCGTCAACGAGATGAAAGACTATGGTCGCCAGACCATTGTATTAAACAGGAGTGTCAAGCCCATGGGCGGAGGGCGCGAGCTGCGAAGACCGCGCAGGCCTACGGTGAAACAATGGATTCAGGAAATCGACCGAATCGAGAAGAGCAAGGATTGGATGGCGCTTGAGAATCTGCGCAATTCTGTGAATGAGAGTTTCACTGCTCGTCTGGATACAACGGGGCTACGGGATTTCTATCGCCAGATTGCGTTGGCGGAGCTAAGCCAGCAGGAAGTCAGTGCTTTGTTTGATGTGGATACCAGTGCATTTGTCGAGGCTCTCGGGCAGTCGATTGGCAATCTCAAGGCCAGGATCGCTGCAGGCCAGGAATTTTCAGCGATTTATTATGAATATTACTTCGATAATGGGCCGGACAATAGTGGCGATTTCTTTATCTGCACAGAGTATGCCGCAGACAGCGATTATTGGCGTTCGATATTCGATGGAGAACATGGCGTGGTGTCTGGGCCGCTGCTGCCTGACTACTTCCGCTTTGATCCCGACAACACCTGGAATGATCGAAAGAGGATGATTGCTCTGGAGATTGCCGATGGACTGCAAGCCGCCCAGCTGGCTGAAGCTTGGAAGGATGCGAAGCTGAAAAAATGGCCGCTCGCCTATGCCCGACATGAGGAGCCGATGACTTGTATCGTGAAGTGATCGGGGGGGCTGAAAAATGATATGGGCACCTCGAAAAATTCCCGATTTCACAAAAATCAGCTCTGTAACCCATTGATTGTTCGGGGTCCGTATTTCCAGAAATGAGGTTATTCGAGGTGCTCATATGCGAAAAGTCATTCGGGATGAATTTTTGGTTCATCTTTTTTGTGGCGTGTGGCGTGTGCAGTGACTCTGATCAGAGATCAAAGAATGAGGAAGAAGTCATGGAGTCTGTCGAAAAGTATAGTAATATGATATCAGGGTATATCGATGTTGATGGAGAGAGAATGAGGAGTTTTTTAGAGTGCTGGAGAGAACAGACAAAAAATTATGCTGATAGAGAAAATATCCCATGGGTCTCGAAATACACTGATAGGTACCAAGCTCATGAGCTTGAGAAACTGCCGGTGTCGTTCAGGAATTTCTGGAAAGTTGTTTCAGACGTTGGCTGGATGAGTCTTTATGATCTTGGTGAAGAAAGAAGGTTCTTGAAAATCAGAGAACATGACTACTTGAAAGCAAAAGATCATGAGTATTATCAAATTTTTATCGAGACGATCGCGGGCTATCAAGATCCTGATTACAAATATTACGTTTACAACAAGAATCAGGATGATCTTGGTCCGACAAAGAGAGATATTGATAATTTATTGATTGTTGGGAGTGGGCGGGATAGTGTCATTATAGGAATAATTGATAACGAAAGATCTCTTGATGGTGAGTATCAAGCGTACTGGTACTCTCCTCATCAGTTCGGAGTGCGTGTGAAGTCTTTTGCGCATCTGCTTGTACATCTTTACTTGCAAGAGTACCAATATATCAATTCTCTAGATGATTCAATGGATCATATCTATTTCTTCGATGGCGACTGGGGCGATACTTGCGTGCCGTTGCTCTTTGACGAAGCGGAAATCGCAAGTTGGTCAGTGCAGGCGCCTGGTCGGCGGGGGTCGCTTTTCGGAGAAATTGAAAGAAATTGAAGTTCATCCTGTACCGCGTGCCGCATTGTCCAGGAACTCGAAGCCATCGCCTGCACGGCACCACCGGCTACCGCTAGGACGCTGTCAACGGCAACCTGATCGAACAACGAAACGGCCCGCGCATCGGGCGTTTCATGTCGATGGACGAACAGCTGGACAGCCAGTGAATTTCGGTGATGACGAGAAAGTTTCTGTATGGCAAGGCTGACCCGGTCAGTCATGTGCATCCGAGCAGGTGTCTGATTGCGGCGATGCGCGCATCTCAGCGCCCCAGTACGTCGAACATCACCTGCGCAACCTGACCGCTCTCGTCAATGACGCTGACTTGCTGGGTACCCGCTTGGTCGAGGTGTAGCGTGATCGCAGGGGGTGGTGTGGTGATGTGATCGAGGCCGGTGGATGGGTTGACGGAGGTCCCCGGCGTGTCCGGAGAGAAAGTCGGGTCCGGGGTTCGGAGGCGCGAACCGGCGTCGGGCGGAGCGCGCGACGGTGAGGGCGCGGACAGCGGGATGCCGTTGTGAAACCACCATTGCTGGCCGTGGCCACCCTGGGTGGACAGTGTCAGGGTCAGGTCGCCGTGCGTGGTGGGGGCGGGACGCAGCTGGTCGCCGTCGCGGACGCCGACGATGCGCAGCGGCGCGTGGGGAGCCGGGTGGGTGTGCGGCGGGCAGTGTGGGGACGGCGGGGGCAGGCGCCGTGTGCGCCGTTCGGTGGCCGGTAGCCAGGGGTCGAGCGCCGCGGGCCACAACAGTACGCTGTGACGATGGGCGCCGGGACAGTCCGGGGCGACCTGCAGACCGTCGGCGTCGGTCCATAGGTTGCGCAGCTGCGCGCCGTCGGCCGCGTGGGCGGTCAGCGCCGGCGTCGGCGGAACGATGCCGGCCACGCTCCAGGCGCGGCGGCGCTGGCGGCAGTCCGGATGGCCGTCGGGCAGCGGCTGGCCACCGGGCCAGCAGATGTCGACGGCGGTGACGCCAGCGGGCGGGGTGTCGCGCCAGTCGTGCCGTAGCGCGCTGCCCGCGCTCAGCAGGTCGTGCACCTGAAACAGCAGCGGCGCGGCCGAGGCGACGCCGAACTGCGCGGCAACAGGGGTGCCGTCCGGGCGGCCGACCCACACCCCGATGACATGGCGTGGGCCGACGCCGATTGCCCAGGCGTCGCGAAAGCCATAGCTGGTGCCGGTTTTCCAGGCCAGTGATGGATGCGCCGGGGCGTCCATGCCCAGCGGCTGGCCGGACGCTCGGCGGCCGAGCAGGGTCTGGCGCACGACCCACGCGGCAGCCGGCGACATCAGGCGGCGCTCGTCCAGGGCCGGCACGGGATCCTGTGTGGGCAGGCTGTGGCGCGTGAGGGGCGACGTAGTGGAACGTGAGGATTCGGCTGCTGCGGGCGCGCGGGTTGCCTGAAACGCCGATGAGTCGGGGGGGGTGGATGTCGCGGTGCGGGTCGCACGGCCTGCGGTCGCGGATTCTTTCGCGGTTTCGGTGGCGCTTGCGGTGGCGGTTTCGGTGGCGTCGGACAGCCAGCGAGGGCGTGCGCTGCGGCCATCGCGGGCAAAGGCGCGATAGCCGGCGACGAGGTCTTCGAGTCGGGTGCCGGCGCCGCCAAGAATGATCGCGAGACCCGGTGCGGCACCGGGCGGCACGGCGAGTGGTACGCCGGCCTGGCCGAGTTCGGCGCTGAAGCGGCGCGGCCCATAGGCCTCGAGCAGCTGCACCGCGGGCAGATTGAGCGAGCGCGCGAGCGCCTCGGCGGCCGAGACGGGGCCGGAGAAGCCGCTGGCGAAGTTGCCGGGGCGGTAGCCCGAATGCGCGCGCGGCACGTCCTGCAACAGGGATTCGGAATGGATCAGGCCGGCGTCGAGCGCCATCCCGGTCAGCAAGGGCTTCAGCGTAGACCCGGGCGAACGGACCGCACGCACCATGTCGACGTGACCGAAGCGTTCGTCGTCGCCGAAGTCCGCGGAGCCGGCGTACGCGCGTACCGCCATGGTGTCATGCTCGACGACGAGCACCGCCGCCGATGTTCGCGGTGGCAGGTTTGCCCGCCAGCCATGCAGCAGTGCCTCGACACGGTGCTGCAGCGAGGCGTCGAGCGTGGTTTCGATACGGTTGCCGGGTGTGTTGCGGAGCGCCTGTTCGGCCGTGACCCGTCGTGCGAAAAGCGGTGCCAGGCCGGGGGCGCTGGGTGGCGCGAGCATCACCGGTTCCTCGAGCGCTTCGCGCACCACGTCCTCGGGCCACACGCCAAGTGCGTGCATGCGGCGCAAGACCTTGTCGCGCGCGGCCTGGGCTCGCTCGGGGTGGCGGTCGGGACGCAAGCGGCTGGGCGCCTGCGGCAACACCACGAGCAGCGCGGCTTCGGCGTGGGTCAGGTGGGACGGGGGTTTGCCGAGCAGGGTCCAGCTTGCTGCGGCGACGCCTTCCAGGGTGCCACCGAAGGGCGCGTGGTTGAGGTAGAGGGTCAGAATCTCATGCTTGTCGAGTCGTGTTTCGAGTTGCAGGGTCCGGGCCAGCTGGTGCAGCTTGCCGCCGAACGAGCGTGCATGGGGATCGATCAGGCGGGCGACCTGCATTGACAAGGTGCTGCCGCCCGAGACGATGCGACCACTGGAAAGGTTTTGCGCGGCGGCGCGGGCGATGGCGAACGGGTTGACACCGGGGTGGTGGTAAAACCAGCGATCTTCGTAGCCGAGCAGGGCTTCGAGGTAGAGCGGAGAGACTTCGTCGATGTGTACCGGATGGCGCCAGATCCCGTTCGCGTCGGGGAAGCGCCATAACGGTGTGCCGTCGTGCGCGAGCACGATGCGCGCGGCGCCCTCCGACGGCAGGGGCAGCGGCCAGGCGCGATCGACGGCCCATGCGGCGAGCGCGAGCACGGCGAAGAAGGATGCGGCCAGCGCGACACCGAAGGCGACGCGGACCACGGGCGGGCGTCGGGGTCGCCCGGTGCGGGTCGGCGCCGACCGAGGGTTGGGTGGCGGCGCGCCAATCGCGGCCGCAGAAAGGTCGCCGCCGCCGCGATCGAGGGGAAACGCCGCGGAGGTTCGCGCCCCGGATCGGCGAACGTGCCCGTCCATCAGCGTGACCTGACCTCCAGGTCGGCGGGGGTCGCGCCGCGGCCGCGTACCGCCGGGTTGTACATCGACTCGGCGAGGGGCGGCGGTACGCGATACGTGCCGGGGGTGACGGCGCGCGCGAGATAGAGCAGATCGACACGTCTGCCGGCAGGCAGGTCGACCGCGGCGGCGTAGCGGTCGCCGAGAAACTCCTCGTGCTCCACGCGCGTCTGTTGTCGCCGTTGCAACAATCCGGCAATCGCCGGGTCGGCCGACGGCAGGCGGGCGGACTGGTCGAGTCGCTGGTTCTCCAGCTCCAGGCCGGCCGGCAACAGATCGACGATCAGGGCGTCGTGGATGCGGGCGGTGGCGCGCACGGTGAGATGTACCAGCACCAGCTCGCCGCTGGACAGCACGCCATCGACTTCGCTGCCGTCCAGGCGCAGCATGCGGCGCTCGATGGCGATGCGCTCGTCCTCGGCGGGCAAGGCGAAGCGTGGATAACCGCTCAACGTGACGCGCTGGTACAAGGTCACGTCGCCCTGGTTGGTGATGCGCACGTCCGGGCCGCTGAGGGCCGCGTGCGCTCTGCCGCCGGCTTCTGCGGCCGCTTCTGCGCCTGTTTCCGTCTGGTGGGGGCCGGCGCGCAGCACGATCGTGCGCGGGCGGGTGTCCGCCAGCGGTCGCGGCTGGCCGTCGTCGACCTCTGCCTGCCAGCGTGCGCCTGGGCGGGTCAGCGCGTGACGGCCGGCGAGAAACACGGCGTTGCGTTCCTGCGTGGACAGCCACTGCGCCTCCCGCAACTGTTCGGCCAGCCGCAGGTAAAGCGCTTCGCGGCTGCGTGGCATCAGCGCGTGCTCTTCGTACAGCGCCAGCGTCAGGGCGAGGTCGCGCAGCGTGCTGCCGTAGTCGCCGATCCAGAAGCGTTCGGCGCGGGCCAGCTCGGGCGCGGCGCGCAGCAGCGCGTCGGCGCGTTCGCCGTCGCCCATGCGCTGCAGGGCGAAGCCAAGCTGGGCCAGGGCGAGCCCGGAGGGGGCGTGCGTGCGCTGTTGATGGAGCTGGCGCAGCGCTCCGAGTGGCGCCTGGCCGGTGCGTGCCAGCACGTAGGCGGCGTAGGCCTGCACGGCGAAACGCGACTGTGCTTGCGCGGCGGTGTATTGCGGGTCGATCTGGCGCGGATTCTGAAGATAGGCGAGTAGCCGGTTGCGGGCCGCGTTCAGCGCCGTCGGTGGCACGGCGAAGCCTTCCTCGACTGCGCGCAGCAGAAAGTCGGTGACATACACGGTCAGCCAGTACTCCTCGACGCCGTCGCGTCCCCACAGGCCGAAGCTGCCGTTGATGCGCTGCATGCCGAGCAGGCGCTCGATGCCGGTTTCGATGCGGGTGCGTCGTTGTTCCGGCGCGTCGCCGCGGATACCGAGCGTGGCCAGTTGTTCGGGGTGGGCGTACAGCGACGGATAGAGTCCGCTGGTGGTCTGTTCGGCGCAGCCATACGGGTAGGCGAACAGCTCGCGAATCTGCTCGGCGAGATCCAGCGGCGGGGTCGAGGACAGCGTGACCGTAACCCGGGCCGCGTCGAGCTGGCCGAACAGCGGGGTATGCTCGGCCAGCGACCAGTGGCGGGGGGCGGTTTCGGGTGCGTTCCCGGCGCGGGCATCGGCCGCGGTTGGGTTGAGTGTCGGGCCGGGTGTCGGGTCGACAGGTGTGGCCGCAGTTTCGGCTGGCAAGGTGCCGGGGAGGTCATCACGGGCGTCCGCGACCGTGCTGGAGGTGGTTTCCGTGGCCGGTAGCGCCGCCGCGAATGCGGTGCTGACGGCCGGCCACGCGGGGCGCACGCCGATACGCCATTCGCGCGACACGCGGTCGAGCGTTTCGCCAGGCAGGTCCAGTCCGCTGACGGTGACGTGGACTCCACCATCGCCGATGCCGGAAAGGGCGGTGACGGGGAGGCGCAGCGTGTGGCGCTCGCCTGGCTGGAGCGTGACCCAAGGGTGGTCCGCGTCCGCGGCGGCGGTGATCAACCCGTCAAAACGCACCTCGGGTTGCAGGGTTTGCACCGCATCGGTGAGGTTGGTCAGATCGAGCGCGAGCTGGCTGCGATCGTGTCCCGCCAGAAAGCGGGGTGCGGCCAGCTCCATCACCAGCGGTGCGGCGACGATGCTGCGGGCTTCGGCGACACCGTAGTCTCGATCGCTCCAGGCTTGCGCCATCAGTCGGAGTTCGCCATTGAAGTCGGGGATGTCGAATCGGATCTCGGCGCGGCCGTCGGCGTCGAGCGTGACCGGTTCGGCCTGCAGCGCCACCAGCGTGACGGAGCTGATCGGCGCGCGCCCGCCACGCTCCGCGTCCTGATCACCGCCGAAGTTGATGCCGGCCCGACGTGCCTGGCCGACTTCGATGAGTTGTCCGTAGATGTCGAGATGGTCTACGCCGTAGCCGCGCTGTCCAAAGAAACGGTCAAACGGGTCGGGCGTTTCGAAGTTGGTCAGGTTGAGGATGCCCACGTCAACGGCGGAGACCAGCACGCGCACGCTTTGCCCGGCATGCGCTGGCGCCGATACGGTGACGGTGAGAGGCTGGTTGGGGCGGGTGCGCGGTGCGGTGTCGAGCTCGAGCGCGATACGGCGATCTTCGCGATCGAGCGGCAGATGGATCAGCCCCACCGCGCGACGTGGCACGGTGTGCTGGGTGCGCGAGCCGGGGCGAACGATGAGGGCGCTGACGTAGAGATCGTGGCGCGCCCAGTCCTGTGCCAGGGGCAGTTCGAAGCGCGCGCCGTCGGCGGGAACCTGGATGGGCTGCCACCACAGCGGTCCGTCCGCCGATTCGACGAGCAGATAGCCTTCGCCGGCGGCGGGTGCTTCGACGGTGACCACGGCGGTGTCGCCGGCGCGATAGCGTGGGCGGTCGAGGGCGAGGCGAACCTGGTCGGGGCGCACGTTGCCGCTTTCGCTGCTTTCCTGCCAGCGATAGCCGGCGAAGAAACGCATCGAGGTCCGCAGCCCGGTCTCCGGGTTGGTTGCCTCGATACGGTACCAGCCCCAGTCGACCGGAAGCGCGATCTCGGCCCGATCGTCAGCCGCGACGTCGACGCGTGTGGTGGAGCGGACGAGGTCGGTCTGGGCGTATTCGCTGGTCCAGCCATCGTGCTCGGAAAACTGCCAGAAGTAGTCGCGGCGCTCCTGCACCAGCCGGATCTCGATCCCGGACGCGGCCAGGCGTTCGCCTTGCGCGTTGGCGACGACGAGTTCGAAGCGCGCCTCCGCCGAGGGTTCGCTGCGCCCGTCGGGGAACAGCGGGCGGATGCCGACAAGATGTCCGGCTGGCCACACCGGCAAGGCCATCCGCCGCGTGACCGCGCGGCCACCGGATTCCTGCACGCTGGCTTGCAGGGTCAGTTCGAGCGGTGAGCGCGTGTTCGACCACTCGCTGGGCAGGATCCATTCGCCGTGCCCTTCGCCGTCGAGTCCGTGTTCGTCGAGCTCGCGCGTCAGCGACAGGGTTTCGGTCGCGTCGCCAAACTGGAAACCGGGCAGGGCGGGTACCGCTTCGCGCAGCGGCGCGACGAACCATTGACCGAGCACGGTGTTGCCGGCCGCGGGGGCGCCGTAGAGGTAGCGGCCGTGGAGACGGAAACGGGCGTCGTCGGCGGGGGCGAGCGGCGGCAGTGATGCTGGCGCGGCGTCGGGGTCGGTGGCGAGGGCGTCCGCTGGTGCGACGCGCCCGTCCTGGATTTCCAGTGCAAGCCGTTCGGGCAGGAAGTCTTCGACCAGAAAGCCGTAGGTGACCGGGGTGCCGTGGCCGAGCTCCATGCGCAGCTGCCAGCGGCCGGTCTGGGCGCCGGGGGCGAGGGGGTAGTGATACTGGTAGAGCCCGTCGGCGCCGGCCTGCCAGATGAACTCGCGGGCGGTTTCGCCGTCGGGGCGCACGAGGGTGGCCGGGATGGGTTGCGCCGGCACCGGGTGGCCGTCGGCGTCGCGCAGCAAGGCGTTGATGGGTACCGTTTCACCCGGGCGGTAGAGGTCGCGCGGGCCGAAGGCGAACAGTGTGAGGCCGCTGGCGGGGGGGCCGTCGATGGCGAATTCGGCGAGGTCGAGCGCGGCGTCGCCGAGGCGGATCAGGCTGGTTTCATTGCCACGGGTGGCGGTGACCAGTCGCGCTTCGCGATGCGTGGGCAGGCGCGCGTGGCCGTCCGCGCCGGTGTCGGCGCTGGCCAGGGTGACGCCGTTGCGGTCGAGCAGTTGCAGGGTGACTGCAACCTGCGGGGCGCCATCCTCGAGCGACTGGACGAAGGCGTCGAGGGCGCCACGGGTGCGCCGGAGCGAGAGTCCGAGGTCGCTGCGGGTGAACACCGAAACGGGCAGGCTGTAGCGGTAGCTGCCGCTCTGTCGCATGACGGCGAGGTAGACGCCGGGTTCGGCCAGGGGGGCGATGTCGTCCAGCGGCAGGACGATGCGTTCGCGGGTGTTGGGGGCGGGGTCGAGCGCGTACTGGGCGGTGTGGACGAGGTCGGCCTTGCCCGGCAGTTCGGTGAGTTGCCACAGGTCCAGGGCGGCGCGCTGGCCCCATTCGCCGAGAAAGCCGTGCACGCGTTCGGGGCGGATGCGGAAGAATTCGACGTCGACGCGATCGACGTTGAGGGCGACGACGGGGAGTCCGTCGGCGAGTTTCGAGGGCAGCAGCGAGCCACGGCTGGCAAAGCCGATGGTTGGCGGTTGGTCGCGGGTGGTGAGGCGGCGGTTTTCGGCGCGGCCGAGGGCGACGCCGGCGATGCTGCGCAGGTCGGCTTCGAGGGTGACGGCGAGTTCGCGACGTGGTTCGAGGTGACGGCGGCGGATTTCGCGCAGGTCGTCGGAGAGCTCCCAGCCGCCTTCGAGCCGTCCGCCGGTGACGTCGCTGATGGACAGGACGTGGTCGAGGGTCTGGTCGGGGTCGAGCGGTACGGAGAAGCTCAGCACGAGCGCGTTGGTGCCGTCGAGTTCGAGCTCGGCGATGTCGATCAGGTTCAGCGGCTGGTCGGCATGGGTTGCGCGCAGGGTGGCGAGGTCGGTGGATGCGGTCGGCGGGGCGTCGCCTTCGTCGCCTTGTTGTTGGTCGCCGGTTGGGGCGGCGGGGCGTTCGGCGGCGGTTTGCCGCTCGGTGGCGTCGCCGCAGGCGGTCAGCGCGAGCAGCAGCACGAGAAGGGGGAGGAGACGGTGCAGGCGCATGGTTTTTCCTTGTGGTCGGTTTGCCTGGTTCGGGTTGCTTCAGGTGCTGTTTGTGGTGCTGTTTGTGGCGTTGGCTGACGCGTGGTGCCGCGGAGCGGGTTGCCGTCCGTGCGGCTCCGATGCCGCTCGCGCTGCCGCTGTAAGGCGCGCTCCGCTGCAGGCCTCGAACTCGCCCTGCGGGCTCAGACAGCGAGGCCCGCGGCCGCTACGCACGCCAACAGCGGCATGCGCTCGGGCAAAGTCGCCGCACGGACGGCAACCCGCTCCGGTCAGACGCCGCTCGTAGCTCCAATGCCGCCTCGAACTCGCCCTGCGGGTTCAGACAGCGAGGCCGGCGGCCGCTACGCATGCCAGCAGCGGCATGCGCTCGGGCAAAGTCGCTACACGGACGACAACCCGTTCGGTCAGATGCCGTTCTGAGCTCAGGTCGCGGGGCCGGGTATCGCACCTCGGGCACGCTTCGCCACAGGGTCGGTTCGATGCCAATGGGAAGCATGGTAGCGCAATCGCGTGAAGCCGGATCAGGCAATCGAAAATGTCATTGGAACGCCCCGGGGAGGACATTTTTTTGCCACGATGCGGAGGGAAGGTGAGTGGGGGCGTCGCCGGTTTGGCACGGTTTATTGGCGCGGTGCAGGCAAACTGCGCCAATAAACATAGTCTTTTTGGCGCAATGAACAGGTGTCGCGCCAAATACCGTGCCAAAAGACTGCCCACAGATTTGAATGAGCGTATCGAGGCGCTGGTTCTCTCGCGCCCCGATGGGGTCGGTGTCGATGACGCCTAGCGGGCGTGGGCGCGCTCGCGCCGCGTGGCGGCGCGTAGCCACAGCGCCAGGCCGAGGGCGGCGGTGAGGCAGGCGGTGACGGCGATGGTCAGACCCGGCCAGCCGCCGTGATCCCAGGCAAAGCCGGTGAGGCTGCCGATGAGACTGCTGCCGAGGTAGTAGGCCGAGAGGTATAGCGCGGAGGCCAGCGCGCGGCGCTCCTGGCTGCGTCGCCCGACCCAGCCGCTGGCGGTGCTGTGCGCGCCGAAGTACCCAAAGGTGAACAGCGCGACACCGAGGACGACGAGCACCAGGTGTGAAGACAGGGTGGTGGCGAGGCCGCCCAGGGCGACGATGATCATCCACCACATGACGTTGCTGCGTCCGTAGTGGTCGGACAGCCGTCCGGCCCAGGCGGAGGAGAGGCTGCCCATCAGGTAGAGCAGGAAGATCATGCCGATCACGGTCTGGCCAAGGCCGAACGGCGGTGCCATGAGGCGAAAGCCGATGTAGTTGTAGAGCCCGAAGAAGGCGCCCATCAGCAGGAAGGCGCAGGCGAACAGGGCGCGCAGGTGACCGTCGGCGAAGATGGCGCGTGCGTCGTGGGCGATGGCGCGGGGCGAGACGGGGCGTGCCCGGAAGTGGGTAGAGGGGGGGAGTGCGCGCCAGAAGGCGATCGCGGCGGCGATGCCGAGCACGCCCAGCGTGGCCAGCGCGATGCGCCACGATCCGAGGTCGGCGATGACGGCGCCGAACACGCGCCCGCTCATGCCGCCGAGGGCGTTGCCACCGATGTACAGCCCCATCGCGCGACCGAGGGCGCTGGGGGACACTTCTTCGCCGAGGTAGGCCATGGCCGCGGCCGGTACGCCGGCCAGCGTGGCACCGAGCAGCGCCCGCAGCACCAGCAGCTGGGTGAAGTCGTTGACGAAGGCGCTGGCGGTGGCGATCAGCGCGGCCAGCGTCAGTGACCATTTCATCAGTGCCTGACGGCCGAAGCGGTCGGACAGTACGCTGGCGGGAATCAGCATCAGCGCCATGGCGCCGGTGCCGGCGGAGACCGCCAGGCTGGCGGCGGCCGGGCCGATGGCGAAGCGTTCGGCCAGTTCGGGCAGCACCGGCTGCGGTGCGTAGAGCATGGCGAAGGTGGCGAAGCCGGCGATGAACATCGCCACGTTGGCGCGGCGAAAGCCCGGGGTGCCGGCTTCGAGTCGCGTCGGTGGTGGGGCGGCGGAAGGATTGGGATGCATGGGGTTGTAGGGGGAGAGCTGTTTGTTATTGCGGTCAAGTCTGACGTCTTCGGGTACGGATGCAAGTGTGGATTTCACTGCCTCGGGCAGAACCCGCTGGGGATGCGACTCCGGGTTGCCACCGTGATCCGTGATTGAGGCTGGTATCGGACCGGAGTTGTAACAGCTTGTCAGACTGTTATGCTTTGGGCGTGGAAGGCGTGCGTGTCGTACTGCAGACGGCGTTTGTTGCAAGCATGCGGAGTGCGGTTGACGACGACGGTGGTGTTTCCCGTTTCGATACCGCAGACTGGCCAGGACAATTTGGGTGGTCCGACGGTTTCCTGGGCGCGGTGGTCAGGATGTTGCGGTGGTGGGTGCGTGCGAGCGGTCGGCCCGTGTTCGTGGCAGCGGAATATGTGGCCAGGTGATTTACATGATCGAGGTGGAAGCACGGCATGAATTTTATCGTTCCCGAACTGGCTGAACCACTCGAAGCGTTTGCGACGGCACTCGGTATCGGCTTGCTGATCGGCATGGAGCGCGAACGGCGCCCGGATTCGGCTGCCGGCTTGCGGACGTTCTCACTGGTTGCGATGCTGGGCTGTCTGTTCGCGATGCTTGGTGAGACCACCGGAGGCGGGCCGTGGTTGCTGGCGGTGGGGCTGGTGGTGTTGTCGGTGGCGATGGTGGGCTCCAACTTTTCGACGCAGCAGGAAGAAAAGTACCGCGGCTTCACTTCCGAGGCGGCGATCATCGTCACCTATGGGCTGGGAGCGGCGGTGTGGATGGGGTATTCGACCCTGGCGGTGATGCTGGCCATTGCGACCACCGTTCTGCTCTATTTCAAGACCGAGCTGAAACAGTTCAGCGAGCGGATGACGCCGCAGGACATCAACTCGATGCTGCAGTTCGCAGTGTTGTCGCTGGTCATCCTGCCGATCCTGCCGAGTGAGGACTTTGGTCCCTATGGCGCGATCAATCCGCGACAGGTGTGGTGGATGGTGGTGTTGATCTCGGGGCTGGCGCTGTCGGGTTACCTGGCGCTGCGCATCATCGGCGCGCGTCATGGTGCCGCGCTGCTGGGGATTTTTGGCGGTCTTGCGTCGTCAACGGCGACGACGATGATGTTCTCCCGCCATGCGGCCAACCACGCGCATCTGACGGGCATGGCATCGATCGTGATTCTGATCGCCAACGTGATGGTGATGATTCGGCTGGGCATCATCGCCAGCATCGTCGCGCCGAATCTCATCGTGCCGATCGCGACCGTGTTTGTCTGCGGCATTCTGCCCGGCGTGGTGTTGTCGGTGCATGGCTGGAAGACGCTGAGCCGCGCCGGGGCGTTGCCGATGCCCGAAGTGAAGAATCCGACCGAGCTCAAGACCGCCCTGAGCTTCGGCGCACTGTACGCGATCGTGCTGATTGCGGCGGCCTGGCTGCAGGATGTCGCTGGCAGCAGTGGCCTGTTCATCGTCGCGACGGTGTCGGGATTGACCGATGCCGACGCGAGCGTGCTGTCCACCCTGCGCATTTTCAACTTGCAGCGGGTTGGCATCGACGAGGCGGTGATGGCGGTGACGTTGGCGCTGGTGGCAAACCTGATCTTCAAGATCGGGCTGGTGGTCAGTATCGGCGGACGGGGGTTGGCGCGGCGCTCGTTGCCGGGTTTGATCGCAATCGGCGTCGGCCTGGGGCTGGGGGTGCTGATCGTTTGAGGCCTGGCTATCCGCCCACGGGGTTGGCGGTGTGGGCGGAGCCGGACCCTGGGTGGTCGATGTCGGGCGTTCGTCTGGTTGTCCGGTCAACTACCCGCCTGGTCACGAAACGCCCGGGCCGCGCGGTCGAAAAATGCCTCCACATCAAGTGTCGGTTCGGTCTCGGCGGCGGCCAGTGCCAGGATCAGCGTGATGCGCGCCGCGGCGGGAGACAGCACGCCGGAAGGCCACGCGCCGGTGTCGGCGTCGCTGGCGCGCGGCAGCACATCGCCGTCGCCGCAGCGGCTGGCGCGGACCACGGGGATGCCCCGGCCGACGATGGTGGCCAGCGTGGTTTCCCACGAGGTGGCAAGGCTGCCGCAGCCGGGGAGGACGACGATCAGCGCGCGGGCGCCGCAGGCGACGGCTGCCTCGGCGAGTTCGGGCGTGGTGCCCGCGCCGGCATAGATGACGTCGACGCGCGGCAGCGGGCGCTTCCAGTCGGGACGCAGCCGTGGTGCGTCCTCTCTGCGGGGGGGACGGAACAGCCGGATCGCGGGACGGGTGACGCCACTGGGGCCGTCGGGGGCGGTGAAGGCTTCGAGCCGGCCGGTGTATTGCTTGCGCAGTCCGAAGCCGGCATGCAGCTGTTCGCCCATGCACAACAGCACGCCGTGGCCACGACAGGCCGGCGCACTCGCCGCCTGCACCGCGTCGTAGAGGTTCATCGGGCCATCGGCCGACAGCGCGGTGGCGGGCCGCATCGCGCCAGTCATGATGACCGGTTTGCCGGTTGGCAGGACGAGGTCGAGCAGGGTTGCGGTCTCTTCCATCGTGTCGGTGCCGTGGGTGATGACGAGGCCGTCGACGGTGGGATCGGCCAGCCAGTCGGTGGCACGGGTGGCGAGCGTCGCCCAATGCGCCGGGGTGGCGTCCTTGGAGTCGATGTTGAAGAGCTGCTCGGCGTGCACGTCGGCGATCTCGCCAATCTGCGGCACGGCCGCGAGCAGGGCATCGGCGCCGAGATCACCGATGGCGTAGCCCGAGACCTCGGTCGCCGAGGCGGCGGCGCCGGCAATCGTGCCGCCGGTGGCGAGCAGCACCACTCGCGGCCGGGAGGGCGGGGTTGCCCGGGTGCCCGGAGGGTTTGTCTCGGTCGCAGCGGTCGAAGGGGGACTGGCGGGGGGCGCCGCGGGGGA